>Ga0131853_10002070_pt1 | contig 36021 bp, 19 predicted proteins | sample TergutLab28metaG_FD_92764 | JGI IMG/M metagenome (GOLD analysis project Ga0131853, IMG submission 92764) | Labiotermes labralis P1 segment gut microbial communities from Petit-Saut dam, French Guiana - Lab288 P1 (version 2) (version 2) | ecosystem: Host-associated > Arthropoda: Insects >... | reverse complement strand
TGAATCATGTCTCGTGTTACAGTTTCAATGGCTGATGTGATCCTGTCTTGCAGGTGCTGGATATTCCTTATCTTCTCAGCATACACAATGTTCTTAATGTACCCCCACAGGAAAAAATCAAGTTGAGAGAGATCTGGGCTTTGAGGTGGCCAGGGTACTGGTCCACCCCTTCCAATCCAGGCATCAGGGAATCTCTCATTTAAAACGTCAGTTACAAAGCAACTGAAATTGGGAGGAGCTCCGTCTTGCATAAAAATAACCCTACTTACAATTTCTTGTTTGAAGGTTTCAATCTGTGGAAACACATACTTTTTAAGTTATAGCGGTTTCAAAACCTGTCCATCTTTTTTGATGACCCTGTACTAAGAGTGCAACTTTGTATGCATACATTCCAGTCTTGACTTAAACAATCTTACCATAATATTTGAATACTCACAAACTGCTGATTTTTATCTAGTTTTTCTATTATGTATTTTGTATGGATATGATAACAGCTGATGACAGACAGCTGTTGGCAGATTAGCTTTTGGCACTATGTGCAGTCATTGCCTGTACTCTGTGTTATTATAACCTTGCACAGCATCATTATGTTTATATTGTATAGAAAAGCATTAAAGAAAGACTAACAATATTAATTTGAATTAAAAACTTCATAAACGAATTCACTATTTTTTTTGTTGAAGTACAGCATAATGTAGTTTTTTAAAATTTAAATTTGTTTCACAGGCAAATTAATTTCATTAATACATTTTTACATATAAACGGCCTCATTGATTAGAGGCCTTTTGGGAAAGACTGGAAATCCCTCTTGTAGTCATCAAATTTCTGCCGATTAATCAAAAAAGAAAAGCACTTTAAAAACAGTCTCTCCTTAAGTACATGAATTGTACATTATTCTGTTATTATAACATTATTTCTTGTTTGTTTTACTTCTTTCTTTCTATAGTTCTTTGTATTGCATATTATGATGCTATGTATTTGGGTATTCCTTACCTAGAAAATGGGTATGCATTCTGCTACACTTTCTGTGAAAATTCCCCGTTTTTAACAGTTGTCTTAATTATTAATTGTGAGAGTTATTTAAGAAGTTAAGTTGTTGTATCTTTCAAAAACAACATTAATGTAATTTTAACATTTTAAGTGCTAACAGAAACAAAGTGAGAGTACATTTCTGTTCAGTGCTGTCCAATATCCCAAACAACATTGCTTTGTTTCAAGGTTCCCACACTTTGCTAGCTGGTCATGAGGAGTAATGTTAAGATAAAAATGAGGGTGGAGCAATGATGGAATAATACTGACAGGGGAAGCTGAAATACTTGGAGTAAAACCTGTCCCATTGCCACTTTGTCTGCAGTAAATCTAATATGGACTAGCCCAGGATTGAGTCCAGTCATCTGTGGTGATAGGTCAGTGAGCTGCCTGACCTGCAGCTTAAATGTTTCAAGCACAGGTGTCCAACCTGCAGCCTATGGCCACATTTGTAAATTATACTGTAAAAAATTATGTATCAATTTAGGTAGTTCAGTATACCACGTTTCTCTTTTGGGGGGGGGGGGGTGGGGGGGGGGGGGCGGGTGACCTGACCCCAAAAAACAGTTGTAGCCTTTTGCCAAGAAAAGGTTGGCTGCCCTTGATTTAAAGTGTAAGTCAACCAGCCAAAAAGCTAATGAAGAGCAGATCTACAAGATTTCCTGTATTGACCCAAGACCTTGAAGTGGTCACACTGGGGACTTCTGCTACAATTGGGAATATGCCTAGTTGGAGGGGAAGACATTTGGTTGGTTGGATGTCTGGAGTTTGAATCCACTGTGGCTTGGTCTTGAAGATCGAAGGCCTTTTGCAAACTGGTGAGAGTGGCCACATTAGGTGAAGGCTTCCATGATTGGTGGTGATGTGGGTGAGGTCATGCTGTCTCTTCTAATTTTACCCTGGCAGGCCTAACTTGGCCACTAGTATTGGAAGAAGGGGCAGAATCGCCAATATGTTTTGGAACTTTTAATTTTTGATGGAGTCAGGTTACAAAGTTTCACTTGAATGCAGGTTTTTCATTTTTTTTGGGTCTTTACACCAACCAAATAATTGTGTAAAACGTATTTGTTTATTTTCCCCCTCTTCAACCCAGTAGCAAAAAACTACTCTTAGGTAGAAAATATATTGGAGAGGCATTTATCCCCCCTTGTCCCCTCCCCCCCCACAAATTACGCTTATAAGTAGGGTTAGCCAAAATGTGTTCGGCACAGTTCGTTCTGTCCATTCACCAGCCTCGGGTGATTTTCATTCCCTCCTGGTCGGCGCAAGTGCCTTCCAAATTGCTAAACTAAGGGGGCCGCAGCAGATGAGTCGAAACTCCCGGTTAATACCTTGATGTCAGCGAAAATGGAACCCTCAAAATCATTGTAAATCTGTTTATTAGAAACACTCTAATGTGCTTTCGCCGCACTGTGAAATCACTTGGGTTGCACCACCTGAAGTTTCCTCATGTGGGTGCGGGCAGTAGATCTCCAGAGCTAAGTTCAATTCCTTTCGTACCGTACAGTAAACACACTCCGCAATGTTGCCAACACTAATTTGTTAATACTAAGGGAGTAACTATTGTCGTCTGATGGCTAACCAAAACACATAAACACGCTATGTGCGCACAAAGTAGAATTTTTTTAACAATAAACCTGGCAGCATATGCAGTAATCGTGCTGTATTAACCGGTGACAGGTATTCATGAATATCTCCTGGGCTCACATTTTATAATTATTTTGGGGTGTGACGTAAATATTTTTTTGAAACCTATTGAATCCATTTTATTGCTTCCACATACTTTTCATTCCACAATCCCAAAAGTTTCCTACAGTCGACATACCGTAAGACCGTCATGTTTATTTTTGAAATGGCAGCAGAAATGTACCCCCAACATAGTTCGTCATGTGTTTATTTTGATAGTATAATATTATTAATAAGTTTTGCGCCGAAAGAAGAATTACATTTTCCGTCGAAGGACTGACAAAAACAACCATCATCACAAATAATATTTTTTGGTTTCAAACGATGTTACGAAAATACTAGTCACCATGGTGGATTACTTGATGGTATTCATACGCATCATTTCGTCGCATATTTATTTGAAACTATTGCATTATGGGATTTGGGCATTCTCTGACGCCATCTTGGTTAGGCGGTAGTTGTACAATATACAGAATTCTGTGTGAAGTAGTGAGTTAAAGTTCATGTTTCATGCTTAATGGATATTAACTTACCTGGGAGCAATTACCTGCATTACTATCGTATGGTGTAGGTGGTATGTATTTGGTGAATATTACTGTAACCTAAACACGGGCTGCTCCAAGCTGTGTCTTCCCCCCTAGCACTTCACCATTAATTCTGTTTGTAATCTTATTTATAAACACGTGCACGTAAGAGGTAGTGGCTTCCCGAATTCAATTATTGTAATAGGATTACTTGCAAGCGACGTGACTACTGCTGGGAATATAAGTTTACATTCGTTGGGTGAGAATTACGTATTGGCAGAGGGTTGTGTAGCAGACGTATTGCGTCGTCTGTACCACACCCAAGTGAGGGCGAGGGAGGCAGGCAGGCAGGCAAAGTGTAGCCCTACACGGAGGCGAAAAAGTGTGTGTGCGTGAATGTGTGTGTGCATTACAGAAGGCAAATAGAGTGCAAATTGATGTTTATTCCTTTATAGGAGTGATACGTGCGTGCGGAGCCGTGAGGGTTTTGAATCCCTTTCAAAACGGCACGGAAAACGGCTCGAAACAGATAATATTGGCTGAGCAACCCTCCGAAGTAAAACATGGCGTGCTGCCTGTCGGAAGAAGCGAAGGAGCAAAAGAGAATAAATCAAGAAATTGAGAGGCAACTTCGGAGGGATAAACGTGAAGCTAGGCGTGAACTTAAACTACTATTATTGGGTGAGTTTTTGAAAGAGTTTCGATTGAATTAGTGTCGACATTACTGACTGACAGGCACACCATTGGTATTTGGGTTAGGCCTACAGCCAGGGGGTTCAAGTGTATAGTCCTGTATATTACTGCATAAGAGGGTTACTGTTGCTATGTAGTATGTTGTAACGCCGGTAACATTCTTAGTATAAGTGCTGGGGCTTAACATAGTAATCCAAGGAACACAGTGTTGCCATAAATAGGCTCATTCTTGTCATAGTTGATAGGCTGCATAGGTTCAGCAGCAGGTGTAGATGAGATTGTTTTGTCAGTGTTACGTTTAGTGTTAAATTAACGTGTGTCATTTTCTTACTGAAGACGTGAGTACCATCTAAAAAAATTGTTTTGTTTCATATTTGGAACCTTAGTGCTACAAGCTTTGTCCAAAATTAAGTTGGGAGTGCCTCTGAGTTTGTAATTTTACCAGGTTTGATAATTTCGAGTAACAATAATGACAGATTTGAGAACTTGTGTGGCAATGGGACTTACAAAAAGTTCACAAAATACAATAGTGTGAAACTTCTGTAAAGCTCATTACATAACAGTGTTATGTAATATGAATTCTATTCTGCTGTAGTATGTTTAGCCACCTGTTAAGTCTTCTTGGTCGTCTGGGTTTTCATTATATGACACTGTATAAACACTGCTGTTAGAGTGTTAGCAGCATCATAATTTGAAAAACTAAGTTTACAACTTGAATTCTCTACCATCATTACTTCTTATAGTGTGTTATCTTGGGTAATTTATATATATGCAAAGCACTTCACTGCTGTTTAAGGTTACATATTATTTTTGTGTAAATAGTGTGCAGTATGGGCAGTGGTTTGTGGGGCAAGGGTGTACTCATGTTCAGAAATTCATGCACCACCTCAGAATTCAAGGTGCCAGAAGGGTGACATGAATTTCCATGCTGAGGGTCCACAGATATTAGGTGCCACCATACAAATCTTAGTTACCATGGTGGCTTGGTGCGTATGATTTATGCAACTTTGGTCTGAGTCATGTACATCAGTAACTGTGGCTGTGGCAACGTAGTTGTCCTGTCTGTGCATTTAGCTTAGTAAACCCTGGCAGGTGCTTATATAGAATGGTACTATTGAGTGGGTGGGTAGCTAGAATTGACAAGATTACAGTGCAGCTTGAAGATTGTGTCAAGTGGTGAATCTGTCCAGTCAGGACCATAGAGCAATGCTATAGTTTTTCCAGTTGGATGTTAGCCTGCGAAAATACATGGTTGGATTGGTGTTGCAGTTAGCAATTGACATATATGTGAAGGTTGGGGTAGGCTCACATTTTCTTTAATCCTGTGAACATTGCATGGGTGCAGAGTGCTATGTGTGTGAGGATAGACCTCAGACTGTTTGATGCTGCTAGTGGGTTTGAATTTGTCAGTGCTGTGCATGCAATTGTAAGGGATTTTGGATGTCACAAGTTGTGCTTCTTGTGGGTCCCACGTCGACTGATGTATACGCACACGGGCATGATATTAGTACCACCAGAATATCTGCAGCTGTGCAATTTTGAGGATGATATGTTTCATTGGTGGGTTGTGGCAGAAGACTTTGCCCGAACTGAAGAATTAAGTCACACCCATCCACTGATAAGGTGATTTTGACTCTGTTCCTTGATGTTGAAGCACCTGTGCTTCTGGAACTAAAATTATCTAATGACGTAATTGTTGCAAACCAGTTGTGTCAGATTTCAAAAGCTGTATTTCAAGATTAAGAACAAATGTCTGGGTAAACTTACAGCATCATCCTGCTGCATGGCAGTGCGTATTTCCACATGGTGCACAGTGGATGGTGCATTTTTGTGTGTTTTTCATGTCTTTGGACCATTAACAAAAGCCCTAAAGGGCTGTGGTTTGTGTTGGACTGTAAGATGATGGAGGCCATAGTACATTGTTGATTGCAGTCCAAGGAATGCTTTGCAGATGGGATATGCCAGCCTGTGTATAGTTGGGACTCGGTCTGAATGCCTGTTGTGATTTTTTTTCTATCTTTCCTGTACTTTTATTTGTGGTTCTTGAACTGGTTTCAGTTCTGTGTGTATTATGTAAAGCATTTCACGTTTGACTTACGGACACACTGTAGGTTTGTGTGTGTAAATAGGCTAAGTGTAACTACAAGCGTGCAGACTGGTACAAAAATGTGTGAGGGTGGAATAGCTGTTGGTTTGATGTAAACCATGCCTTTGGCAATAAAGCATAAGGTACTGTTGGCTGATACAGTAGCAGAAAGGTTAACAGTGGTGCACTGCACCTTGCTGTTGGACTGATGGTCATGTTGTAGACTGCAGGTGGTCTGACTCCTTGGATTCTGACAGTCTGAATCTTTGTACACAGCATGGGCATGTGGAGAATAAGATAGATTGTTAGAGAATAAATAAATTCAGAAGAGCCTGTGTAGTCATGTAATGGCAAGAAAGAAAGGGATGGAGATGGGGAGCAGTAGTGCACTTCCCATTCCTTTTATGTAGCTGTTGGCTCCTTGTGCTACCATTTTGTCCCTGTTGCTGGAAGTACTTGGCCAGGTTCAGTAGTTGTTGATCTTGGTGTCTCATCTCGTCTTTACTTCCTCTACTACTTTGGAGCAGCGGTGGATTAAGGCTGAATTTTATGTCCAGACAACCCTGTTAACCAAGTTGTGGGAAGAATTCTGGAGACTGTTGCCCTCTGCATATCCCTCCAGTGGTTGCTTCCTCCTCCATCATACCGTCTTGTATTCTCCTTGTGGCCATGCTCTTGACATGAGTAGTGATAACCATGTGATGGGTGTCAGGAATGATAAGTGTGTGAGGCTGGTTGACATAGGGTAGGGGAGGCTGGAGGGATATACAGCAGTAGGCAAAGAGTAGAAAGCCCGGAGCACTGCTCTCCTTACCATTCATTGGAACTTATACTGCAGCCTCAGTTTAGTAACAAAACTTGAAATATTTTTCATATCTATTTGCTAGCATCTTTGTGCATTATGTCGAGAGGTTGACTTATTTGTGAATGCTATCGGTTGCAGTGATTGTAGGGGTTGTGCATAATGGTGATCTGTGACAGATTGTATGCTTAATGTATTCTGACATGGGTAATAGGTTGGTTGGTATGTACACATATCAAAAATCAAAATTTGGTGGTTTGAGGTTAGGTTAGATTTGAATAGTTGCATCTTTGGTTTCGTTGTACATAGTGACCTCACAACATGAATTCTGTGCCATGTGTGGCAGTACATGTTATTGATATACATTTTCACTATGTTGTTTTTATTTAATGTAGATAATCTGAACAAGGTAAGGTGTGAAGTTAGCAGGCATTTCAGGAACAAAAAGAAGGCATATCTGGGAGCTAAAATTGAGGAACTTAAAACTAACAATAAGATCCAAAACATTAGGGACTTGTATAGGGGCATCAATGACTTTAAGAAGGGGTACCAGCCTAGATGTAATATAGTAAAGGATGAGAAAGGCGACTTGGTTGCAGACTCCCACGGTATTGTGGCTAAGTGGAGGAACTATTTCTCCCAGCTATTCAACGTGCATGGGGTTAAGGATGTTGGGGAGGCAGAAATACACACAGCAGAACCACTAGTACCTGAGCCAAGTGCCTCTGAGGTTGAGCTGGCTATCGACAAGCTAAAAAGTCACAAATTGCCAGGTATTGACCAAATAACAGCAGAACTGATTAAAGCAGGGGTAGAACAACTTACTTGGAGATTCATAAACATATTATTTCTATTTGGAAGAAGGAGAAATTGCCTGAAGAGTGGAAGGAGTCGATCATAGTACCTATTCATAAGAAGGGGGATAAAACAGATTGTAATAATTATATAGGGGCATATCAATTTTGCCAACCACTTACAAAATTTTATCCAACATCCTGCTTTCAAGGTTAATTCCATATGCAAAGGAAATTATTGGGGATCATCAGTGTGGCTTTTGACGCAACAGGTCGACCATTGATCATATATTCTGCATTCGCCAAATACTTGAGAAAAAATGGGAATACAATGAAGAAGTTCATCAGCTCTTTATAGACTTCAAGAAGGCGGATGATTCAGTTAGGAGGGAGGTCTTATATAAGATTCTCATTGAGTTTGGTATCCCTAGGAAACTTGTAAGGTTAGTAAAGGTGAGTCTCACTGAAACATATAGCAGAGTCCGGGTAGGCAAGAATGTGTCTGACAGGTTCCCTATTAGGAATGGCTTGAAACAAGGAGATGCTCTATCACCAATGCTTTTGAACTTTGCTTTAGAGTACGCCATTAGGAGGGTTCATGTAAACAGGGATGGCTTGAAACTAAATGGTACACATCAGCTTCTGGCTTATTCCGACAATGTTAATATACTGGGAGGAAGCATGCATATTCTAAAGGAAAATGCAGAAGCTTTAGTAGCTGCTACTAGGGAGATTGGACTGGAAGTAAGTGCTGATAAAACTAAGTACATGGTAATGTCTCAAGATCAGAATGCAGGATGAATTCAGAGTGTGAGGACTGATAATAGTACCTTCAAGAGGGTGGAAGGGTTTAAATATTTGGGAACAACTTTAACAAATCAAAATTCTATTGCAGAAGAAATTAAGAGCAGACTGAGGTCAGGAAGTGTTTGCTATCATTCGGTGCAGAACCTTTTGTCTTCCAGGTTGCTATCCAAAAATTTAAAGATCAAGATATATATAGAACTATAATTTTGCCTGTTGTTTTGTATGGGTGTGAAGCTTGGTTGCTGACATTGCGGGAGGAAAGGAAGCTGAGGGTGTTTGAGGGCATGGTGTTGAGGAGAATATTTGGACCTAGGAGGGACGAGGTAACGGGGGAATGGAGGAGATTGCATAACGAGGAGCTAAATGTTTGTACTCCTCACCCAATATTGTGCGGGTGATAAAATCAAGAAGAATGAGATGGGCAGGGCATGTGGGGCGTATGGGTGAGGAGAGGGGGGTGTATAGGGTCTTGGTGGGGAAACCGGAGGGAAAGAGACCACTGGGGAGGTCTAGGCGCAGATGGGTGGATAATATTAGGATGGATCTCCAGGAGGTGGGATGTGGGTATATGGACTGGATTGGGCTGGCTCAGGATAGAGATAGGTGGCAGACTCTTATGAGTGCAGTAATGAACCCTCGGGTTCTGTAAAATGCGGGGAATTTCTTGACTAGCTGCAAACCAGTTAGCTTCACAAGACGGACTCTGCACCATGGAGTAAGTAAGTAAGTATAACCCAATATTGTGCGGGTGATAAAATCGAGAAGAATGAGATGGGCTGGGCATGTGGCGCTTATGGGTGAGGAGAGGGGGGTGTATAGGTTCTTGGTGAGGAAACCGGAGGGCAAGAGACCACTGGGGAGATCTAGGCATAGATGGGTGGATAATATTAGGATGGATCTCCAGGAGGTGGGATGTGGATATATGGACTGGATTGGGCTGGCCCAAGATAGAGACAGGCAGAGGACGTTTGTGAGTGCGGTATTGAACCTTCGGGTTCCGTGAAATGCGAGGAATTTCTTGACTAGCTGCAAACCAGTTAGCTTTTCAAGAAGGACTCTGCACCATGGAGTATGTAAGTAAGTAAGTTGTTTTTATTTATTTGTTTGTCTGTTCTTTGTTAATTGCCTCAGGCTGTACAGCATGGAATAATTGTATGATGTATGAATAGCAAATGTGGAAGGAAGTGGTTGTTGCTTACTTTTAGGTACTGTTGGCATTTCCTTGGAAGGACTGAGAAAAACCACAAATAACGTACAAAAAGGCTTGTCCCTGGGCTGAGATTTGAACTCAGACTACCCAGATATGCAACAGGAATGCTAACCATTAGTCACCATATTTGGTCACTATGTTTACTAAAGTTTGTTGTTTTCGTCTTTTTTCATGTCACATTTTCTTTCTTCCTTTCTTTTTTTTTTGGGGGGGGGGGGTCCAAATACTTTGTCATCGTATTCAATATGATTTGACTTTGTACATAACAGAAGGTCTCGTCATAAAAATTTTTTGCAGCTGAGTTCATCCGATTTACTTTTAACTTGTGTAAGTGGTGTTCACTACCTCAGATCTCAGAGGGCTGTTGAGGGAAACCTGACAAGCAACAGACTTAAAAATTACCGTTGCAGTATTGCATTCATAGAACCTCTCTAAGGTATAAGAATAATGTATACCTAGACTGGTGGTTGTGTAGTGTTGCTTCATATAGTAAGGGTAGGAAATGATTCGTGCTAGGTGTGTGTTAGATGCACATGTGCAAGATATGGTAAATGACAAATTGTTACTACCCATCCTGAAGGCATTGCACTTGCTTACTGCACGGTACTCAATGTGTGTGATGTTTGCACTCTGTGTGCGGTAGTAGAACTGCCTATCACTCCCACCAGTAGCAGCCCTCCATTGTCCACTACAGTCAGCACCCTCTGCCCCTGGCAGTGTACGAGACACACCCACTCACCACGGGGATCATCATTTGTTGTGTCATCTACACATAGTAGCTAATTATGTCATATGTCTGATGTCATTCTGCAAGTGTTGAACCAGTCTGGTCCAGTGGTTGGCACTTCTGTGTCTTATTCACGTGGTCCTGGATTTAAATCAACCCAGATATTGGATATTCTGCCTAATGTTTGTCGCCATCCTCTGTTAGTCCACAAATTCTGGAAATGTACCTCAGATTAATTATGTCATGAGTAATTCATTTCATGTTGTTTTCAGTTGTCATTTACTAATCAGTCTGTAATTTGATGGTATATGGTCTGAATTTTTGACAGCATTGTTCAACAGAGTGTGAAGTGCAAATAATTTTCGGTGCACGTAGTTTGGCAGTGTGTTCACCATTAGATGCATTTACTTCAGTATGAATACATTCAGAAGGAAAACTAAATGTAAACTTAACATTTCCATGGTAAATAAAAAATTGAGTTTGTTAAAAGACGAGTAATGCATTAAACGGTAAATGCAAGACTTACCATCCGCACGCTGCGGAGAAGGGTATGAGAGTATTAACTGTAGATTAAATGAAAGTATGACTGTAATGTAGTATGTGCTGTAGTTTTCAGAAGGCATAGTTTTGTATTGCTGCACATTTATTGAGTAATTTATGTAATGAAGTTAATAACAGTTGTGTGCACATTTCTTCAGTGGTTTCTGTAGCTTACCAGAGATACTTTGAACATGATCTCAATTTCTGACCTGTAATAATGATGTCTCTGTTTTGTAACGTAACTGGAAGAAAAGGGTATGTTTCTACATTAAGTGGGTCTGTTGTTTGTGCCAGAAACACACGTTACATGGGTGTTGGATTCAGTATATGGTTCCACAAAATTTGGTACTATTTTGCAGTGTTCACTGTTGTTTCATAATGATACCCTGGTATGTAATCTGTGTGGTTGTAGGACTAGAAAAGCAGTTTTTTTAAATATGTCTACTTAAATTTTCATTCATGTGAAATTTGTATTAAATGTTTCTGTAGGTTTTGTCTTTCCTCTTTCAACTATTTGACTTCAGTCTGGCATTCTCTTTTTAGTTTGTTGGGCCAAAACATAAATACCATGAACAACAAGAAATGCTATGAGACAGTAGAAATGATGTTGGTCTACAGGTAAATGCACAAAGTGCAGTCGAACCCAGTCACAACATCAGTTTATGCGACACCTTGTCTGTAGCATCAGATATTCTGTGGTATCAGTTATGTCCTCACTGTTAATAATAATATTATAATTCTGGGTTAGTACAGCACTTGTTTATAATGACAATATTCCGTTCCCTTCGTGATGTCATAACCGAATTTGACTGCATGTGTACTGTAACACAGAATCAAAGTATAGTGGTAGCTAGTCAATCCTGTGGAAATGTGGCATTTGTCAGATATCTGGGAACAAAAGTAACTGATTGAAATTATGTACTTAGACAAATAAATGAAGAGTGCAGTAAATTTGGGGGATGGTGGCTACTTTTGAATTCACTGTCCTCCCATCTCTGCACACACATGACACCGGCATGAAAAGATTAGCTTGTAAACATCACTAGTTTAAATGGAATTAACAAGGATTAAAATATTCTGAATTATGAATTTGATCTCTTGTTTTTATATGGGCTTGAAACTCTGTTTCTGTGCCTACAAAAATAATAGTTTGAGGGTGTGTTGAATGGTGTGCTGAGCAGTGTTTGGAGAGAGATGGAACACGGTAAGAACTGCACAGTGAGAAGCTTCATAATGGCATACTTTTCTTCAAGTACAGGGACATTTTTTGAATGGCCCGGTGCATCATGTTACAGCTGTGGAGTCTGTTGGAGAGTTTCTGTTATCAGCACATGCTTTGCTTGATTTTTCCCCTTGTTGGCAAACAGACCCAGTTAAGTACACATTTTGTACAAGTTGGAAACATGGGTTTCTGGCCGAAGATGTGTCTGGATATTGTACAGTTTATGAATTCAGTTATTGTTAGATGTTATTCTCCAAAGTCGCAGGAAGAAGCACATGTTCTGTTACATATATCATCATGGTTATATATGAAACACAGGAAACTATCATAAGAACATGTGTACAGTGATAAGTGGGTCCCTGTCACCATGGCATGGCGCGTCCTCAGGTTGCGGATGGAGGAATGGCCTCCAGTATGGAGGGTAGTTGCAAATAAGCAGTCGTTGACAGCTGACAAGGGGTGATCTTCCAGCCTAGGGGTTGGGTGAGGTGCTAACTACTGCTCACCATAAAAATGTATCTTGTTACAAATTGTTCATACAATAAGCCTTGGCCCTGGACTGATACTTTGGTGTGACCAAAGCAATGAAAAAGGGACGTGAGATTTGGAACTTGGAATGTTAAGAGCCTGTATAGGGCAGGTTCACTTAGCAGCAGACAAGGAAATAGCAAGATACTTATAAATTAGATTTAGTGGGTTTGCAGGAGGTTAGGTGGGACGAAGGGGCCACTGTAAGCACAGGGGATTATAATTTCTTCTATGGAAAAGGAAATGAAAATCATCAATTAGGAACAGGATTTTTTGTACACCACAGAATAGTATCAGCAGTAAAGAGAGTGGAGTTTGTTAGTGATAGGGTGTCATATATAGTTCTGAGAGGTTGCTAGTGTAAAATCATTGTTTTGAATGTGCATGCACCAAGTGAGGAGAAAAGTGATGATTCAAAAGACAGTTTTTATGAGGAATTAGATCAAGTTTTTAAAATCATTTTCGTAAGTACCATTTGAAAATTATATTAGGAGATTTTAATGCAAAAGTGGGGGGAGAGAATATTTTCAAACCTACAATTGGAAATGGGAGTCTTCATCAGAATAGGCATGATAATGGGGTTAAAATAGTAAACTGTGCCACATCAGAAAATCTAGTTGTTAAGAGCATAATGTTCCTGCATCAAAACATTCATAAGTACACCTGGACCTCTCCTGATGGGAAGACTGACAACCAGATTGATAGTGTATTGATAAATAGGAGATGGAATTTGAGTATACTGGATGTACAAGGTTTCAGGAGAGCTGACCACGATATTGATCAATATCTGGTGGTTGCAGAAGTTAGGGAAAGATTGACAGTAAGTAAACAAGCAGCATAGAAATTTGATGAGGAAAGATTTAATCTTAGGAAGCTAAATGAGCTGGAGGTTAGGAAGGAGTATCAGATCGAGATTACAAACAGGTTTGCAGCTTTGGAGATCGTAAGTGATGGTGAGGACATAAATTGGGCTTGGGAGAACATTAAAGAGACTATCAAAACCTCAGCTAAAGAGGTCTAGGTCTGCATGAATTGAAGCAGAATAAACCATGGTTTGATGAAGAATGTGTAGGTTTTTTAGATCAAAGGAAGTAGGCCAAAATGCACTTGGTACAGAATCCAAGCCAAAGCAATGTAGATAATCTAAATAATGTAAAATGTGAAGCTAGTAGACATAAAAAAAAAAGGAATATCTGAAAGCTAAAATTGAGGAACTTGAAAGTAACAGTAAGATAACAAATATTAGGGACTTGCATAGGGGCTTCAGTGACTTTAAGAAGGGTTACCAGCCTAGAGCTAATATAGTAAAGGATGAGAAGGGTGATTTGGTTACAGACTTCCACAGTATTCTGGCAAGGTGGAGGAACCATTTCTCTCAGCTATTGAATATATGTGGGGTTAATGATGTTGGGCAGACAGAAATACACACAGCAGAACCACTATTGCCTGAGCCAAGTGCCTGTGAGTTTGAGTTGGATATTGAAAAGCTAAAAAGTCAGAAATCACCAGGTATTGATCGTGTCCTAGCAGAATTGATTAAGGCAGGGGGTAGAACAATTTGCTATGAGATCCATATACTTATTATTTCTATTTGGAATAAGGGGGAATTGCCTGAGGAGTGGAAGGAGTAAATCATTGTACCCATCTATAAGGGCATTAAAACATATTGTAATAATTATAGGGGCATGTCACTTTTACCAACTATGTACAGAATGTTATTCAACATCCTGCTGTCAAGGTTAACTTCATATGCAGAGGAAATTATTGGGGATCATAAATGTGGATTTTGACGAAACAGTGTAACTACTGATCATATAATCTGCATTCGTCAAATACTTGAGAAAAAATGGGAGTGCAGTGAAGCAGTGCATCAGCTCCTTATAGACTTCAAGAAAGCTTATGATGCAGTTAGGAGGAAGGTCTTGTATAATATTCTCTTTGAGTTTGATGTTCCCATGAAACTGTTAAGGCTAATAAAAATGTGTCTGAAACATGTAGCAGAGTCTGGGTAGGCAAGAATTTGTCTGACATGTGTCCTATTAGGAATGGTTTGCAACAAGGAGATGATCTGTCACCATTTCTTTCAACTTTGTGTGAGAGTACATCATTAGGAGGGTTCAGTTAAACCAGGATTGCTTGAAATTAAGTGGTACACATCTTCTGGTTCATGCTGATGTTAATATATTGGGAAGAAATGTACATACTGTGAAGGAAAATGCAGAAGCTTTGGTAGTGGCTAGTAAGGAGATTGTACTAGAAGTAAATGCTGATAAAACTAAGTGCTTGGTCATGTCTCGAGATCAGAATGCAGGACGCAGTCACAGTATAAAGAGGGTTAGTAGTTCCTTTGAAAGGGTGAAAGATTTCAAGTATTTGGGAACAACCTTAACATATCACAATTTTATTCAGAAAGAAATTAAGGGCAGATTGAAGTCAGGAAATGCCTGCTATCATTTGGTGCAGAATCTTTTGTCTTCCAGTTTCCTATCCAAAAATTTAAGAAGTGATATATACAGAACTATAATTTTGCATGTTGTTTTGTATGGGTTTGTAACTTGGTCACTCACATTGAGGGAGGAATGTAGGCTGAGGTTGTTTTTTTAGGATAGGGTGTTGAGAATATTTGGGCCTAAGAGGGACGAGGTAACAAGGGAGTGGAGAAAACTACATAATGAGGAGCTTAATCTGTATTCCTCATCCAATATTGTGTGGGATAAAATCAAGAAGAATGAGATGGGCGGGGCATGTAGTGTGTATGGGGGGAGCAGAGGCATATACAGGGTTGTGGTGGGGAAACCTGAGAGAAAGAGATCACTTGGGAGACCCAGGCGTAGATGGGAGGATAATATTAAGATGGATATTCAGGAAGTGGAATGTGGTGGTATGGACTGGATGAAGTTGGCTGAGGATAGGGACAGGTGGCGGGCACTTTTGAACGCAGTAATAAACCTTTAGGTTCCGTAGAATGCAGGGAATTTCTTCACTAGCTGAAAACTGGTTAGCTTCTCAGGAAGGACTCTGCTCCATGGAGTAAGTAAGTAAGTATAATGATTCATGCAAATTAATTGTACAGTTATGGCAGTTGTCTGATCACTGTAAACATGACTCACTGCACACTGTCAACCACCTGAGCAACTGGTCGAATATTGTAATGGTAGCTGTTGGAAGTACCATTCTATTCTTCAGAATAATGCAATATTCTTGAACTGTTTTCAGCTTCATTATGTTTTTCTCCACTTGACATAAGTAGTAGCTAAACTTCCTAATGCATTTAGGCTGTAACAACATTTTCTGAATTTCTCATTTGTCATGTTGAGACCATAATCTAAACACAACAGTGTGAAGGTTAACAGAGTGTATCATAATTAAACAAGTTGAGCCTATTCTTGGTTTCTTTCTTCCTTTCTTTCAGGTGGTCTCCATTGTAGCAATTATTTGATTTGTATTTGTTCAATTTCCTGTAAAAATAGCATACGTAAGCAGCCTGAAAGGTGAAATTAACTCTGGATCATTAGCTGTTTTACCTTCATTATTTCAGACCTGCAGGCTTGCATCTGTTGAAGTTACTGAACTCTTGTAAGATTGAATAGCTGAGCCATTTTAGGTTCTTCATTCTGCAGGGTGTCAACAAATGTTCTTTGCTGTTACGGGTTGTTAATTCTGAAAGTGCGAAAGGTATGAACTGGACGCAAGAACTTGGGTGAGAGCATCTCAAATATTTGAAACATTTTACTCAGTTTTGGTATATGGCATTCTGTTCTGCTTCCTATTTTAAATCGAAAGAAAACTTTATACCATCAAACACAACTTTATTAGTAATTACACAACTTCATGAGTAAGCATTTACTAGTAAATTTGTGTTCGATGGTATAATTTTTTTTATTATTTAAAACTTTACTCATGTTTGATACCAATACCATCGTTGGCCTGTGTAATGTCAGATTGATTCCATGGCCTGTCTGGTTTGTCAGAGAATGTCGAGATCGGTGGCATGTAGGTCATCCATTCCCAGTTTGTTGCTCTGAGAAGTCTTTGCCCAGGTATAACCTCACTGCATTATGCTTATATGGCAAGGGTCCATCTCGTTGGGGAACATTGTTTTCCAAATCTGCTTGCACTTGGAGCTTTAACCACTGTTGTGTCTTGTTGAGTTGAATCCTGAATTGCTCTTTTTGTGGTGCTCAAAAGAGATAGCAAGAAGATCTTTAAACTGTTCATTTCAAAAGTGCAGCAGCAGCAATATTCACCTTCTGACTGGTCTGCTGTGTTGACATGATTACTCTGGCTTCTCACTTCCCCACATTGCGATGTTAATAGCAGTTAACCGGGCTGACGAGGCAAAACATTGCCTTATCATGTAATAATTTCTGTAGAATCTCATCTTTGTCTCTTTCAGGAAGTGTTGGAGTGCAAAACATTGCCCTTGTAGGTTTCAGGTCCTGCAATGTTTGTGTCTGTCTGCCATTTTCCATGCAGTTGATCTGGGTAAATCCAGTTCCATACTGTTGTGGTGAATGGATTACAGGAATTGGAGACAGACAGCTCTTGAATCTGTTCACATCAGTACTTGTCAGCGGACAACCCGACCTTTCATCTTGTACAGACAGCCGTCATTCACAAACTGTATGTACTACCAAGGTACTGATGATTTTCGCAGGGATTTCTGCTATAAAGAATGTGGGCTTCTCTTGTTACTGTTATGACTGCATCTTGTGTCTTGGTACACTGAAACACAAAAATTCCATTTCTGTTCTGAGTGTCATAATACATTGCTGCAGATTTTTGCTGTTCAAAGTAAACTGAGATCAGCATTTGAAGAATGAACTTATCTTTGAGGTTTGCATCTTTCATACCATACTTTCTGAATGCTGTAATAGCTCCTTGCAGTGGTAAAGAGAGCAAGTAGAGCTTCTGTGTTATAATAGACTGGTGAAGAGAGCAAGTAGAACTTCTGTTGTATAATAGAGTGGTGAAGTTGTGCATAGTGTTCTTCTTGTCCAAAGTTTTCAGTTAGCCCATTGGTGTACTAACAGCAGCAGGGAATGAAAGTCTTTGCTTTTCTTGGTTGTTGTGCTGGGTATGTTGGTAAATAACTTCCAACATTCACTGTGTTAGCAACCCAGAAGAGCAAAGACCTCTATACACCACAGCAGAATCCTGAAATCGATACTGAATGGAACATATTGGTTACTGCAACATAGTTCTTTAGGCTTATTCTGTTTTACTCTATTTCATACATTTTTGACCATCTTTAGTTTAGTTTGTGTTGCTGAAGTTTTTCTTGTCTTTAATATGAGTATGACATTAAGTAATGTGTGTGAGAAGCATTGTTACTTATACAGTCAACTGTCTTGTTAAGTGCTTTTTTAATTAATGGTTATGAAAGTGTTTGTGAGTGTATGCCATCATTATACAGTGATAAAGTATATTCTTGCGCCACCAGCTAATTCAGGTTAGACGGTAATTGTGGTGGTTATAAATGTGACAGTCCTTATGAGATTCGTGTTTGTAAATGAGCCCATAATGTTGTTGTGGTAACTGCAGTAACTTTCAGATATCAGCGCGCAATACAGTTGAAAAAGTGACATCCGTTTGTCGTTTGCAGTTTCTGTGGTGGGATCAGTTGTTGATACAAATTTTCTGCTTAAAGAAATGAGACACTGTTTTTATGCAGAATGATATACTGTGGTAAGATTACACCAGGAAACTAGTGAAAAGTTGAAATGCAGTTGATTTCCTTTTTGCATTGTTTTCGCTGCTGTGTCTCAGAGTCCTCAGATTTCTTTATCTGTGTGAGCTTCACATACTGGCCTTCTTTCTCACCACAGTACCACCAACTGACTACCATTTGTGTTTCTCATCGTTTAGCCATATCTACAAGGCCCGCTACATCTTTGAAGAATGGGATCACAACAAATTACACACAAAATTTTCACCTTCATATGGATCACTGGTCTTAATGCTTCCCCTGATCTCTTTTTTTTTTTAATTTTTCTTGATGAAATAAATCATTGGTTCATTTACGCCATAATGGTGTCTAACCACAATAATGCTCATTCCCTTCTCTAACTCATCCATCATCTCCACTTTCTTTAACAGGAACATCATATTCCTCGTCTTTTTTCATTGTGGTGTTCATGAGCACATACAGCATCCTTTCCAGACATAATGAAAACACAAATGCAATACATAGTTCTAAAAGCTGTGAAATGTAGGAAGTATATTCCTTGCTGCACAATATCTAAGTAACTACTGACTGAAACAGGCAGGCATATGTGACCTCTTGTGTGTTGCTTATTTTGCTTGTGCAAGAACAGCCACAACTGAGTGACGGACCTACACCACAATGCACCACAGTTACCACAATAGTTTTTCTGTAAATAAATGAAACCTCAATGTGCACACTTGTGAATGTGGGGTGTTTACTGGACTTATAGTTACAAATCTTTGTGGTTAATTAACTACATTATATGTACTGCAGTTGGTTTTTGACATGTTGGCCTGTTCTGTTGTATTTTCACTGTATTTTTTTTTTTTATAATTCCTGTTTTTTGTGGGGGGGGGGAGAAGAGCAGCACCATAGTACAGGGTTGTGCTTTCATTCTCTGTATCACCTTCAGAGGTGTTTTTGGGGATACCTGGCACTGACCATGAGATTCCATAGATGTTGTCCACATGAATTAATGCATGGGGCGCATGTTTCCAAAAACCTAGGAGTCACCTTGAAATTCCAAGTACTAGAAGGGTGACATGAAGCATTAATAATAGGCACCTCTGTACAAAATCTAGTTGCTAGAGTGACATGGTGCCTGGAATTTGTGGACCCCTGACTTAATACATGTGTGACTTGGCTTAAAAAATAGGTGTTAACCTCTGTTTTGTTTAGAAGTTTTGTGCTCTTGGTAGAGGAAATTTGGGATATATTCCAAATTGAAAGTACTGTGCACAAGACTGTAATGACCAACGTGGGTATTTGATTACAAATAGAACTTACTGTCTTAAAAGTTTGTTTGTAGCTTCATGTTATTTGTAAGAATACAAGATATTTAAGGCGTAACTCATTTATACGTAGGGGGTTTTATAAAGAGTAACTGTAATTTTATCAGTACTATTTAATTGAATTTAATTCCTTTCCACCTTAAATTTTAGTTAGTAATCCATTTGGTGGCTGCTGTTTTAATGTAAATAATATCCTGTGCAGAAAAGTTTATGGGCAGTGGTTTGCTTGTTCCCAGTAGTGTAGTAATGGCACTGCTATTGAGCATTGTTTCCCTGTATTGTAGCAGTGGATTGACAGTTTAGTGTTGCATTTTCTTCAGGGTGAATAAAAAGTGTCTCGTTGTTCTCTGCTGTCTTCAAGGAAAGGTGCTTATTCAAATAAGTTTTCCCTGAACAGACAGTGTATGTTTTGTGCCTTTGCCTCCCACTTTACAATTTTGCTCATCCTCGCCACGTTGTTACAGATTGTAGGAAATTAAAAGTCTTGCATTGGTTTGGGTTCCTGTGCTATACGACTGATGTAAAGTTTGTTGATGATTAGTAGACTGGTTGAGAAGTTGAAATGGGGGGGAGGGGGGTGGAGTGTTACACAGGCAGACACAGCTGCACACTTCTTGATGATGTCATAGGCCTTCTTTGCTGCTTGTAGGGAAGAAAAGTATGCTAATAATATAAAATGAAATAGTCTTGTTATTGTTAGCAGACATGTGAAATATGTTTAATTCTGTATAATGTAAATTCTACATCTTTTCCCATACATATTAACAGCATTTTACATGTCACTGCTGCAAAGGCCCACATATTTTAGCATTGATTTGGTTATGGCATATACTGACATTTTTCTTCAAATTAGCTCATCGTATGTAGCAAATTTGTATCACAGAATTTTCCATTTACATTGCTTGTAACTTTGTTTCATAAATGACTATTTAAACACAGACATGCTGCTGTTCACCTGTTGTGAAACATGATGTCCTTTCAGACATGAATTTTATTATAAATTTAGGTTTGTTGTTGTCAATGTAGACATAGTGACAAAACTTGTATATGTGATGTTCATTGATATTAATGCTAATTTGGACATAATAGGGCTCTCATACCACCATTACATGGTCTTGCCATGAAAAGTATGAGAATATATAAAATAACTGTTCCCATTAAGTATGGTAGCCAGGTAATTATGTGTCAGCTGGTCCAGACATGTCTGTTTTTTGCTTTATCACTTGAATGTTGTGTCGGCATATATAGCTGAATTGTGACGGTAAATGGAAAGAAGAAAATACAGTTAGTGAACGTAATAATCTTGTGGCATTGGAATTAAGTGTCCATAGTGATATGCAGGGGCTGTAGAAAAGGGTTGCATAAGAGCAGGCATGTTTATATGACATTCAGTGTTTTTGGCATCACACAGCATGTTAACACGTGTATAATGTTCAGAACCAAAGGGTTAATGAGCGTATGGTGCGTGTATGATTTCTTAACTTTTGAAACCTGATTCGTTGACAATTGAATAGATGAGGCAAAATTTGAAAATGGAACGTAGATACATAGCTACACCTAGTATGTGTGCAGTTTTCCTCCAAAGGAGGAGAGTAAGTTGCAAACATTGGTGTAATTTATTATGTGTTATGTGGCAGGTATGCTGTATGTGATTTGTCATCTTGTGTAGTTACTTCCTTTATTACTGCTTGCGTTATTAGGGCTTTAATAATTTGTTCAAAGACTGTGGTCCTGTTCCTCTGCCAGTGTTCTATGCTGCAGCATTGAATGATTCGGAGAATTCAGTGAGATCAGCAGGACTTTTTTTGAGCTCAAGATACTGTTTAGATTTCAATGTATTTGGAACAGACTTAGAGCAAGTTTTGGGGAGCAAGATATCAATATTTTTTTTAATAGATATGATGCAGTGTGCAGTATGTTTATATGTAATTTTACAACCAAGGCTGTCTGTTGCCTAAACTGCTGTTTACAAATTAACAATAGATGACAGTGGGTTGGCTGCATGGAGGTTTCCGTGTTTGTGGGCTGGAACAAAAATAATATCTGCTGTGTAGTGTCAAGTTATGGTGATTAGTGGGTGTTCCAGTGCCCCTGCATATGTTAAAGTCACCAGCTTCAGAGAGGAGAACATCGTTCAGTGTAGTATCATTTGTAGCCCACTTGTCTTATATTATGGTGAAGGATAGGTGAATGGCGTGAACATGTTCATATGTGTGTCCCCACCAGGAACTCTCGAACAGCAGATAAATTTTCATGAAACTTTGTTACAAACATTGTACTACTAGACACTACCCCAGTTTATTCTCCATAATATAATGATAATGAGTCAAGGATAGTTCAGCAAGGCAACTGGCTTTTGCTGAATTACCTGGGTTTGCTGCTGGGCAGGGACTTTCCACTGTTATGCTCAGATTGGTTCTGGGTTTCACCCAGCCCCTTATGCAGTGAGCAGTAGCGAATTGATTCTTTTAGGTTTTGATGACCAGTGTGTGAAACTGTCAGATGCTGTGGTTAAGAGTATGTGATACTTAAAGCCCCATATGTTTTCATGGCGTGGTGGCCAAGTATAGAAGCTGATTTACCTTGGAGTCAGTACTAACATGGGAACCATGAGAACAGAGGTTAAATTATATTGAAGGAATGTTGGTATTTTTTTCTTATAAGGACCTCTTGTTATGATTTTGATTTTGCTTTAATGTGGGTATTGGGCATTGGGGTAAAATCTCCAACTTTTTGAACCAGCCCATATACCATTGGTGAATAATTCTGTCAGTGCCTTTGTAGTTATGAAGTGTGCTGTAATTTATTTTACTTGTCCATCATAATGCTGCTAATTATTCCATGGTGGAAGAACTTCATAAAGTTTGTGTAGTCTGGTTTGGACTACACAACCCAATGTAAATAACTGGAAAAGGTATTAAGCTAAGAAATTTAAATAATAAAATTTTACCTGCTTTTTACTTTGAAATAAAAATTGAACTTCATTTGCTTCCATTCATTTGAATATCAACTTTCGTACCATATGAGCAAAATGTCAGTTTTTGTACAGTAACAAAGTTGAGCCTGGTCACATCATATGGCAGTTAAGATGGAGAAGAGACATTATGCGAATTTTGTGTGTTGCGTAGTAGGTATGATGATGTTTTGTCTCCTGATTAAATGTGGTGCATGTTAACATTATATGCTGCTAGTAACAATCAGAGGATTACTATGGTGTTTAAGTAGTGTATGTTTAACATTGTTTCTGTACTCAGAATTCTCATTTTTTTTTTAGTTGCATTATTATTTTGGTGAAGTGCTCTGTGGTGCTTTGAAATTATAACAGTTATGGTACAGTTAGTAAATGGTTGTCACTTGTGTTGAATGTCCTTTATAGGTGACAAGAATGTTGCATCTAACAGGTTGTGGGTAATCTTATAATGCTATTTTGAAGATTTGTATTATGTATATAACACCAAGGATCATTATTAATTTGTCAATGTTTTTATTATATAATTTTAACACACTGTGCAGGAATGTTGAGTGGTATTTGTGACAGGTACTGGGGCCCATTGGCAGTAATGTGTGTTAGCTGTAAGTTTTGTGTGAACACTGGCATTTTATTCATGCTTGTCATTTACAGATGACAGGGAGATAGTACTTTAGTAGTTTATGCAGAACAACTGGAGAAAAAGAGTTACTAATTCTGTCATGTCTATGGTTCTGCATAGAATGTAATGACATTGAGCAGATAGTTCTTTTTTTGTGATATGTAATATGTGGAATTTTGACTGAAGTGTGTCAGCACATGTGAGTTGTAAAAACTGGACAAAACAGTGGACACTTTGCATGAAGACCTAGGATGTTTATGTTCTTTTGCTATATATATATATATGTATATATAGTTTCCCTTCATTCCTCAAGGGAACATAAGGCCCTCACAAAGTTTCGCCATCTGACACGATTACTGGCCAGTACTTTGACTTCGTTCTATATTTTGCCTTGGTGTCTAATCTCTTCAAAGATTGTTCTGCGCCATGTTGTTCGGGGTCTGCCACAGGATCTGGTTCCCTGAGGATTCCACTCTAAGGCTGCTTTTGCTATGTCACCTGGTGGTCGGCGAAGTGTGTGGCCCAGCCACCCCCACTTGTTCTCTTGCTGTGATTGGTGTTTATGATTGAGACAGACTATGTTCTTTGTAAAGTATGTTATGGGGTTGAAGAAACAGCTTTTGTAATTGCGATGACTGTTCTCTGTGAGGTAGTAGCAGATGCTGAAGAAATGGTTTGACTGTTGAGTATGGTCTGTTGTAAATGTCAAGTTTTGTTTAGGAGGTACTGAATATGTATTATCCCACTTATATCAGATGATTGCCAGTCTTTTGCTAAGTTACAGAGAAATCTAGCATGTGTTAAAATACTTGGTGTGTTCCTGGAAAATACAAATTTAACATCCAGGAGGAATAGGACAGCAGGCGTATCAGACCTGGTGTGTTCCTGGAAAATACTCACAAATTTAACATACAGGAGGAATAGGATAGCAGGCGCATCAGAAGTGTTATGCTCTGCTGAACTTTTCCAGTGTAAGGCATCGATTTGCTATGATGCTTTATTTCTTAGTGTTCAGTACTTTTATTTCCAAAAAAAATAATGAGGGTCAGAAAAGGCTTGGTGCATTTAAATAAATGGCCACTCCTGGAAAGGAGAGAGCCATTTACATCTTCATGCAAGGGGTTAAGGTGATTGTTTTATCATTGCACTGCCATTTCTGCAGGTGTTAATCACTTTTGGCCTTGTAAACGTTTTTGGATATTACAAATTAACATATAATTTGTAAAAACACAATGGGACGTCTGAGATGTTGTTTGGGTAACATGAAGTTAGAATGTGAAATGAGCTTATGTGTATTGAAACATGCACTGACACTCATTTGTTTATAAATTATCAATCAGAAAGTAATGGTATATAATACATATGTGAATGAATATATCAAATAATAGCATGTATAAATTATTTCAAATAGTAAATTCAGTTCAGAGTATGGTTGCATTGAAATATTAATATTCTTAGTAGTATTTAAATGAGTTACTAGAGTAATAAACCTCTGTGTTTATCTCTGTGATATAGTATCCCCAATGTAAGAAGTGTACTCCAAGATTTTAAACTATTCATTTTAGAGTAATTGAAAGGGAGGATATTAGTGAAGGCAGTAGAGTTGCGGTGGTTCTGAGAAAACCACGGTAACTAGTACAGTGTCAGGTTATAGTATAAAGGGCGGACAGTTTTATTATGATGGGAGTGTTGGGAGTTTCATCATTACCATGCCTGAAGTGCTTTTGGTACCTCTTAATTTCCCATGAGTTTTTGAAGAACTATTTTTTCAAGTTAAAGATTGACAGAAGTAGCTGTACACTGACCTTGATTTAATGACTGATTGACTGACAGACCAACTGACCTACCAGCTAACTAACATATCTAACCAACCAACATGGAGCAGAGACCGTCTTGAGAAGCTAATAGGTCTTCACATACTCAAGAAAATCCCTGCATTTTGTAGAACTAAAAGGTTCATTACTGAGGTCATGAGCCCTCCACTTGTCTCCGTCCTGGGTCATATGAATCCAATCCATGCTTTCCCATTCTGTTTCCTAATGTTATCCTCAATTGTGTGCCCAGGTCTTCATGTGATTGCTTTTCCTTCAAGATTCCTCACAAAAACCGTGCATACATTTCTTTCCTGTACATGCCACATGCCTTACCCATGCCATACCCCTTGATTCAGTCACCCTGTTGATTATTTGGTGAGTGGTACAAATTTTGAAGTCCCTTATTATGCAGTGTTCTCTAGTCTTCTCTGTCTTCACATTAGGCCCAAATATCTCCCTTGGTACCCTGTTGTTGAATGCCCTTAGCCTATTTTCTTCCCCTAATGTGAGAGATCAAGTTTCACGCTTATGCAAAGCAACAGGCAAACTTATAGTTTTGTGTACTTTAATGTCATTAGATAGCAAACAGGAAGCGGAACATGCAGGACCAAATGGTGGCAGACATTGCAAGAATTTAACCTGCTTTTGTTGTCATTTTGCAGTAGTTTAGCTTTACCTCATTTCCAAATGAGTTATTAGCTGCTGTTATGTTGTGATATCCTGCATTCTGTTCATGGGACATGAACGTGTACTTAGTTACCTCAGCTCTGTCTTCTGGATCAGTGTACCTATCATGAGTAAATACATCTTGTGTGTTTTCCTCTATAGTATTTATAAATTAACATTATCAGTGTAGACCGTAATCTGATGTCCCCAATTCATTTGTGGTTCCTTCTGGTTTAGTTGGCTTTTCCTGATGGCATATTCAAGCATAAAGTTTAAAATAATGGTAGTGAATTATCTCCTTTCAGACTGTTCTGAAGAGGGAAAGTATCGACCAGTGTTTGCCTGGCCATCTTGTTTTGAATGCCACGGTTAAAGATTAAAGATACGTGGATGTGAGGGTTGGGGTTGTTGGGGTTGTGCCTCTGTATGGTCTTACTGCTTGTGAACATTTCGAGGGAATCGACATGTCATGAGTAGATCTACCCCGCCGAGGGAGGCAGAAAGTTTCTCTGAAACACTGGTTCATGTGTATCACACTACTTGGCATGATATCCTAGAAGATTGTAGTCTTCATAGTCACTGCCATGAGAACCTGAGATCTGAAATGGTTACACGGATGTATATTTGCACATCATTTACACATTCTCATGGCATGGTCCTTACATATTTTGTCAGCATTTAATTCACCACAGGATGATTTTAAGTATCGATCAGTGTTGAATACTTTAACAGAACTCTGCAATTTGTCATGATGCAGAGTGAATATCTTGGGTGAGGTGATGAAATACACATTTCTGCCAACTTTTAACCCAGTTGCCGCATGTGTTCAGACATGTCATGGTGGCTGATTGTGTTTTTAAATGTGGGAATGTAGGCCTGTTTCTTGGATGAAAATTTGACCTGTTAGTTGAAAAAGGAAATGTGTCCAGAAATACAAATAGAAGATGAGAAACAAAAAATCTTTCCCAAAACTCTATATAATTCATGGCATGAAAGCATTTTTCTTGGAACCACCAACCTTGTATTGTTAATTACTCTGCCCTGATATTTTTATTTCACTGTACCAGATAACCCAGTTGCAAGTTTTGGATGAACTGCAAAATAATTGAAAATTTATTAAAATCTTCAGTAGTTACCAAAAAGAAAAAAACATCGATCTGATTCTTGAGTGGGACTTCCATCTCGGAAAATATCTGATTTTTCTGCTGTATTGGATTATGTTTGTAGCATCATTGAGAATACCGTTTCCTCTCTTTTACTTCTATGAAGTGTATTGTTATCAGAACTGCAGTTATCAGTGCTGTTCCATACTGGTAAAACCGCGAAAAATTCTTTAATGACTGATACGGTTATTATTTAAATAAATGCCATCTTCAATTTGCATCCCATTGTGCTGTATAATGCAATTCCAATTTCAAATGTCTGGGCATTATTGTGCTGGGAAGGTAACATGTAAGCATTTTCAATTGGAATTGCCATCAGAGTACGCTTCTAAAATGTGTAACAGTGCTTCTTTATTCACAACTCCGACATGCTAGGTGGAATTGCATCATTGTGCTCTTGGCAGTGGAGGCGTGTTACCCTTTTTTGTGTTCCACAAGAGAGTGAGGTTTCCACTGTTCCTGCTGAGGAGTCGCACTCATTGCAGCTCCTCATGTCAGCAGGAATGCTGTGATTTGAAGCCATTATAGTGTCTTTTACGGTATGAGCCTTGCAGTTTTAATGGCTTAAACATTGCCTTTGGCTGCGATAAAACGGTACACGCGTCTTGATGTTCGTGTTGTGTTGCCAATAAATGGTGAGCAGGTTGAGGAATGAACGTTTTATCTTGTCCTACAGAACATTCTGTGCCGTTACCTTCATATTCGTTATGCATATTCCCATTTTTAAGTAGTAACCCATTCTGTGTATTCAGAATGAGCAGTCAGCTTTGGTTTACAGGCAACACTTCGTAACCCATCTGAGTATACAGGTGTGTTTATAGGCAGTACTCCGTTTTTATGTCATTGTGAGTAAATGACAATAAACAAGTCGTCCGTTTTCTCTAAGCAAAAAACTCTCTACCCGAGTGATACGTAAGTTCCTGGTCAAGACTGTTATTAAACACGTATTCCTGCTTCACAGTCTGTACGCACAACTACCATTTTGCAGAGTTGTAACTAACAATTTTGCAACAACATGGCTGCATTTTTTGACATTTCATGTTGAAGAACCATAGGATATAACAGTTTTTTTCTCTTATAATCAAACACAATTACCAAGTTCTTCGTTGTTTAGTACATATCTTCCCTCTTTGTTTGCTTTCTTTGTATCTGACACTGACCCTGTTACATGAAACTTAATTTCTTTTGTGTAAATTGTTGCACTGAAAGCGCTGCACTTTAAGAAGTGCTTTGGCATTGCAGTCATGACTTATACGTAAAAGTAGACTGTCCATTGTTCATCTGTGTATTTCGTGTCATTTCACAACACAGTTCTGTCGTTATCACATGCATAGACGTACGTGCCACTTTGTATTCAGGTTCTAAAAATTAAACAGTCCTACTCATATGTTCCCTGTTTTTCTACTGCCACGATGCCACATAGTGACAGCTGGGTGCATTCATTGGTTGCCAGGAAATGCAGTAGTGGTTAACGGTTTGTTTGTAAGTAGAGAGAGTAATGTGAAAATATACGTCCGTCACAGAATTTGTTGACAAATTAAAACAGTCTGTCTTCTCTGTTGCTGCTTGTGAAAGGGGTGACTAGTCTTTGTCTCAGAATTGGTTGTGGCCTGAATCCTTTGTTGATTTAGGATTTATCCATCTTTTCTTGCACATCAGTACGCAGAATCGCCCCGAACATATTTTATGTAACAATTACGAATAAAATTGGTGACCCTTTTTATATGCTATTAACCGAATGGGGGTCTTCATTCTGACAGGGTAAGTATTCTGTATTGTGAGGAGGCTTTGGGAGTGTGTGTAACCTTACTGAGTTGGTGTGGAGCACAAGTAGACGTGTCTCGACTGATTGATTTCACACATACGACCTGCGTGTAAGGGTATCGTGTGTGTAGCAGAAGGGTTAAAGTGGGAAGTTCAGTGCGAGTTCGTTATTGGTTTTGGCTCATGATGAATTACAGCCTTGAGTGTCTGTTATTGTTTCAGTAACTTACAGATGTCAGCATGTACGCATTTGAAAGTTATCGTAATGCATGTGATATTAATGGTTTAACTTTAAAGGGGTGAGAGATGTATGTTACATAGAACTTTTTGTTTTCAAAGAACTGGGCATTGTTTAGTCTGAACCCTGAATCAGAATTTTACTGTGATTATATACGGTGTTGTGGGGTAATATCCTTCCTTGCTTGGTTGAAACATTTCAAACGTGAGCACCCAGTTACTGTTTCAGTAATTGGACCGTACAAGACTGCCACAACACAAAGGTACTGATCCGTCGTGCTTTATGTAAGTACTGCGGCATTGGGATTGCGATTATTTGCTGTTAGCTGATACTGTGCTTCGTACATCAGGCATGCGTAGTTTTATCTGTGTGCCCTCTCATGTTCGTTTTGAAGGTACGTACTTTGGTAGGAATGATTAAACTAGAAGTGGTGGACCGTGATTTGTTAGGGTGGTGATCGCTTAAGGAAAGGGAGAGAACTGGATCAAGGACATGGAATTATTGATTGATTGTTGGTCTGAAGGATTGTTTTGTGCTGACTTCGTGCCGATGGGAAGGACAGAAGTGTTAAGAGACACAGACACGGGACATACTTGTTCTAAATTAGATTCCAAACTCATGAGAGAGGGGCGATCACATCCGCTATTTTAAATTTGGCCACTGGATAGTTTCTCAAGTGCGGTCACGAGCTGTTTTAATCTACTTCCATCCAAACAAATGAAAGGAGTGGGGTTGAGAGATAAAGAGTTCGTTCTGTCCGTGTTGTCTGTCCCATTTCAGCTTGGAACAGTTGACAGATTTTGATGAAACTTAGTATGGACGTTATGCGACTGGATGACATTCCAGCTCAATGCATTGTAATTTCTTACATTATAAATAGCAGGATAGCTGATACGCGAACCTGTCAGGAGGGCAAGCCACTGGCGCTACTACGAGCTTCTGATACGTCTGTGGTGATAGGCCTGTGAATAATTCCTGAATGCTACTTTTGTTAAGGCAATGCTACTGTAGAATGTAAGCAAGGTAGGCAGAGTTTAAATACCGTAACATTGTAGCGCATTCGCGTAACCATTGTTGCAGTGGAAACGCAACAGGGCTTTCTCTGTTATTCGTCTGCACGTCGATGTCAGCGGTATAAAAGTATTGAGGGTTGCACATCAGTGCTTTTATGGCGAATGTATGTCGCCGGCAAGAGTAAAAACCTACTTAGGTCTTCGCTTAAAGGGCCAGATATTTTCGTCCGATTTTAACCAAATTTAAATTTTCTCGGCAGATTTACGTGAAAGCTCTCCATGTCAAATTTCACGGAAATCCATTTAGTGGGGGCCGCGCTGATAAATGCGGGAGAGCGGGCGGACGACCGTGACGAAGTTAATAATCTTTTCGCGAATGTGCCTAATAACAAGGTGGTGGTCATGCGAAAAAAGAAAAAGACTTCTGGTTTGATGGTAATGACAAGTGAACCATTGGAGCTAGACGTGTGAACTTCGTCATGGATATGCATCATAAACATACGTACACACACATAGAGAGAGAGAGAGAGAGAGAAAGTTCCGGGATTATACACGTGACATAAGAACATAAGTTCTTCTTTTTTCAGAGTAATGCCTCCTTACTGCAACACATTTTTTAGTATGTCTAAAAGCTGCACAAAACTGGCGTCTATGATGGCATCCTAAGGAATGGCATTTAATTCGGCAGTTATGTGTCTCTGGATGGCTTTGACGTTCTGAAATCGTATTTCCTTGAGGTGAATTGTCACTTTGGGTAATTGGGGTTGGGGGTTGGGAAAGTTGGTGCTGGGTGAATTGAATAAGGTTGTATTAGGAGCGCCCCCCCCCTCCCATCAGTGTGTTATTTGTATTTGACACACATCGATTATGTTCGTGTCTCAGAATTTGTAAACTTTATTAGCCATCGTACTACAGCATGAGTATTCCTTAAATGTGAACACATGTGCTTACAAAGCATCTGTGAAATGTTAATGTAATGGATGAGCGTGAGATGGAACTTCCATCCTGGGTTTTATACTCCAGACTGCTGTTTTGAACCCCGGTTTCAAATTCAGATGTGACTGGGTTCTGCTTTTTTAATGTCTTTCATTTTTGGGGAAGTAGATTTACTAAGGCGAACTGTAACAAAAAGCAGGAGCAGTGCAATCGTCCCGGATTTGTCTAGGTGTTACTCATTCATGCATACTTTACAGTACTTTTTTTTTTATATGCAGTTCAGTTCGCGTGTTCGTTAATTCTGTCAGTTTCTCGTGCTCAAAAGGGGAAAGATATCGCTACCTGCTGTAAACTAAAAGGATTCTGCATGCAGCCAGTGTGTGTTTGAAAGTCCTGGAACCTTGTGCGAACGTTTCGGTGCACATTTTTAAGGCCGGTTATTATGACAGCATCAGTCAGTCCGTGTTTACTGTCGGAGGCTTTGGAGACTGACAAATTTTGCAAGCACCCCGTTTCGTATTTATGTTTCCAGAGAGAGAGAGAGAGAGAGAGAGAGAGAAAGAAATAGTCTTTTTTTTTTAAAGGAAATCTGGAGTCCTGTCACTCATTGTTAAAATATTACAATTTTTTCCCCTTTTGCATATGAAGTCGAGCCACGCATTTCTTCAGAATCACCGGGTAACAAAGGCTGTTGTCTTCGCATATTTTTGGGGCTAAGGTTTTCTTGTGATACGAAAGGTAAGGTTTTGGTTTCGTGCCTTGAACACCGTGGCGTGACAGTCTGTCTTACGCATGTAACATGACAGGAAATACATGTAAAGCGTAACATTGTGGCGTATTGGGATCTTTGCACCTTGGACTCTTCGGAGAAGTTCAGACCATTTAATCCACGGGCGGTCACACATTTTGTTTTTCACAACTGTACAAATGTGTGTGTGTGTGTATATATATAGTTATGCTCTTATTAGAGACTTTTTTTATCTGTTGGAAAAACTTACAAATTATGTTCATTTTTTTATTTAATTGGCCCTACATAACGTCTGAAGTGCCAACTTGTGTGACGTATCTTGTAATTTTTGACTTAGCATCGATACTTTTTACACAGTTTATAGGTATATTCGTAATCATTGCACTTGCCAAAGTTCATATTCTTTGATATAAGCAGTGATTATTTTTAAACACTTCTGATTTCATAGGCACGTGACACAGCACGAAGGTTACGTCCACGATTATTACGTCACAACGCAACAAATTACAGTCTACCGTATGTAGCACCATATTATCATGTAGTTATAATGCGTAAAGGAATAAGTATCAATTTTATAATCTCCGTTCCGTGCATTACAATCCAGTTTCTACAGTATTAACCAACAAATGCACACAACTGTTATGCTATTCACAATAACATTTTAATTTTTAATTTTACGTTAATCTTTTAAAATAAAAATGTTATTGTGAATCATGTAATGTGTGCTTTTGTTTGCTGAAATTGTAGGAAAAAAGTTTATAGGAATTAATTATAACGACTTTGTATTTTAGCCTCAGTTTTTTTTTGTCACGGAGGGAGCGTGTTAACCTCGAAAGTTCCACCCATTCGGTATAATTGAGTATTAAATATTATTCAAACCAAGCGTATTTTTTTGTCTTAATTACCTGCAATGCAGATGGTGTAGTTGTGTCTGCGCCGTGTTTTTCGTGATTATCTCTTAAACGGTGGGTTGTTCGGAAACAATGTAGTGGACACGAAACGTGTGTTTTGTTTTCCTGTACAATTTCTGTCTGAAATTTTTCATTCCTTGAATTAAGTACGATGTCACAAGTGTATTTGCGTCTTCATGTATAATGCGAGAGGCTCGTAGTTCCGCCTGTTCGAACGAAATTTGAATTTTAGCTACAGATTTTAATAAATGTCACCAACACAGAATTTCACGGAAAAAAACGTCCGGTGTGAGCCGAGTTGTCCCATGTGGACAGACGAACGGTCATGAAGCTAATAGCTCGTTTCGAAAATTAGCGACGGCGCTTAAAAAGGGGTCATATTGTGAGGCCGTTTTATTGCAGGAGGTTGGAAATAATGTTAACTTTAATAGAAATTCATTGTTGTGTTTTCCAGAATTTTGTTTGCTTCAGTCTAAGATTGCCGCAAGAGATTCAAGGTTAATCATGTAATGTGCGAACTTCACATGCTGTGTGGTGTTCCACATACTCCGTATGTCCCAGTATGGCATTGGCACCATTCCTGCAGACACTTAACACAATTATACCACAGCTGATCATTGGCTGTAAAAATTCATCCACAGTACTGGAAGATACTTTTCCCCATGGTGTGTCATTCACATCATATGTAAAGGAGAATTTATTCCGGGATTTCCCCTTTCTAATAGCGTCTAACAAATATGATTCACTCTGCCATGTTAATTATACCGGTTCATTTATGCGGTTGGGTTGAAGATTTAACACTTCCTTGAATTTTCAGCAAGAGTTGTTGTACAGTGTCTTTGGCAAGATCCATTTTAGACTGTTTACTGTGTCAGAAGATAATGGTATAGTTTTTAATGTTTTAGCGTCTTGGCCGCTGTGTGTATTTTTGTACATTTTAATTGCAGTCTGAATTACCATGTTTCAGCATTATTGTACGGTATTATTGTTTGTGCAGTCGGGTGACACACTTCAAAAGATGCCCTTTGAGTTTTAATGAAATTGCTGTTCGTTCATTCCTTCATTCATTCATCCATCCATCCATCCATCCATCCATTCAAGTATTCATTAATTCGTTGATTTTGCATTTGTCTTTCACAGTTACTAGGTGTTTATTTTACGCTCGGGGTGCCTGGGAAACGAGTGGCGCATGGATTGTGTTGGCATCGTACTGTTTTTAGCCAAGGTACACGTGGTCATTGCTCGTAATCAATCATACTTTTGGTGCTGATGGTAGAACTGAGTGGAGCTATATCTTTACCCCACCATATGCTTTAATGCCATGCTAAGCGCAACTTTACTTTGATCCTTGAAAACCTCAGTTTAAGTTATTTATATTTCCTTACTTCGTTACGTGGGAATACTGTCCACTTTCATACTTCCGCTGAGAATATACAATTATTCCTGGCCAGCGCGGGGATCCGGGGGAGTTTTGCGCGAAGCCGCGTTGCGGAAAGTAGGGTTACGTGAACGCGGACGCTTATGGATCCCCCCACCACCACCACCACCACATCGATTAAAATACGTGCATTTTAATACATTAAACATTTATACAATGTCTTGATACCTAATGCTGCCAGCTTCCCGGCGGTTGAGCGAGTAACCGCCAGTGTTTGTCCGTGTGTTTTTAAATTTTTCAGCTCTCGGAAAATTTTATTTCCGTATGTGCGGTTACGTTAGTGTGCATATTCACTGGAACAACGTCCGTTGCAGAACGTTTAGAGTCTGGCAGTAGTCACTTGCAGGTTTGTTGCCGGCAACAAATTGTACCTGAAACCTGGCTTGTTGAGTGATAGTGACCAAGGTCTGAAAACGTCAGTCAGCTGCAACCTGAAGATCCTTCGTTTTAAGCTCAGAAATGAATCGTAGTTATTAACTATGATTTACTAATAGAGTTAAATTTTATAGCCGTAGGTTTTTTTTATTATGTTTGTGAGTGCGTCAGGTTTAGGCGTGTTTACAAAATTGTGAAGTGACTGTTAGCTTCGTCAGGTCTGTCTGTCCGTCCGCCCGTCGGTCGTCCGCATGAAACAACTTTGCTCCCATTGGACTGATTGTCATGAAATTTGGTATTTAGTATTTTTATCAAATCTGTCGAGACGGTTCAGGTTTCATTGAAACCTGTCAAGAGTAACTGGTACTTAACATGAAGACCAATGCACATTTGTGATAGTATCTCCATTCGTCTCCGAATGAAAGATGTTTAAGATAAAGTGTAGGGAAATTCAAAACAAACGTTTTATGTTCAGTAACTTTTTCCTGAACGCGGTGCCGTTTATGAGGTAATGTGGAAAAATATGGTAAGAGTCGGACAGGCCACAGATGACAATATAACACGGCGCATGCGCGTTGCATGATGCATAACTAAGGCCACAGACACACACTCAGAATAAGTAATACTTATTGCTTCCTGGCAGCAGTGGTTACGCGAACGCTCCTCATTGTTACGTTTATACGTGCATTGCCTCTTGTTTATACTCAATTTCCGCTAAAGAATAATGTATGTAGATGGACGAACTGGCTGTGAAGACCTTGAAGCATAAAAGCAAGTAACCTCTCAAATCATTTGAAATGTTTGCACGTGCCTTAGTTTGATTTGGTTAATGAAAGGCTCGTGCAGAAATTACGGATGTGAATGCAGTTGTTTTGACTGAAGTACAAAAATGTATCCTCTCGGTTTTTCACGCACGTTAACGACAGTTACATCCACGAACGCCTTAAGTAGCGGCAATTTCTATGACGTCTGTGTTGCTCAGTGCCACAGGTTGCTGAAGGATATTGACTGACACGTCATTTGAAGAAACCAGCAGTTCCATTCTTTGACACACATGAGAGTATTATTTTAGCGAAATGGTCCGTAAATTTCGCCATATATATTAGTCACGTAGAAATTACGTACGATTGAACGCGTTAGAGTTATGCGTAGTATTAATGACTGAGTTCAGAACGTTAGATTAAGCGTTGATTATTTCTGTAATCGCTGGGTTCCTCCCACCCCCACCCCCCGGACAAGAGTGGTACCTCACGTGACGTATTTACATTTCAGATACTGAAGCCCGAAGGCTCTAATTTAGTCGCTTTTATCCAAAACATTAGGGACTTGCAGAGGGGCATCAGTGACTTTAAGAAGGGATACCAGCCTAGATGTAATATAGTAAAGGATGAGAAAGGTGACTTGGTTGCAGACTCGCACAGTATTAATGGCTAGGTGGAGGAACTATTTCTCCCAGCTATTCAACGTGCATGGGGTTAAGGATGTTGGGCAGGCAGAAATATGTAGGTTATTCGGAAAGCAAATACCGTCTGCGCATATCTCGCGCATCCTCGGGACTGTTACTTTGCGCATGTGCAGTGACTTCCTCTATGAAGTGAGAAGCCACAGACGCCATTTCGTGAAATTCGTGTTATGTTTATGTTTGTTCCTGTGCGTTAAACATGTTTAAGACAATTGAAGGGGCCGCCGACTGTGAAATAGGTCTGTAATTCGTTTTT
>Ga0131853_10002069_pt1 | contig 36022 bp, 34 predicted proteins | sample TergutLab28metaG_FD_92764 | JGI IMG/M metagenome (GOLD analysis project Ga0131853, IMG submission 92764) | Labiotermes labralis P1 segment gut microbial communities from Petit-Saut dam, French Guiana - Lab288 P1 (version 2) (version 2) | ecosystem: Host-associated > Arthropoda: Insects >... | reverse complement strand
TTGTCGCAGTGCTAGGAACTGACGCCGCCGCGAACCCTTGTGGTTCGCAAGAATGCTGTGTGCCGGTGGCACACGTTTAGCATCCGAAGCGCCGGCGTAGGCAGAGGAAGTGGCGACGCATCGAGGCAAAAAGCTAAAAAAGTACGAAGTCGCTTATTGCTGGATAGGCTCTTAGTCGGCAAAAATAAGTATTTCCCCGAAAATACCGTCCTGGCGAATACATATCCGCTGCTGCCTCGCAAGCTCAAGCACCGCGATAAAGGTCACAATGACTTCCGCCCTGTAGGCTACGCGCTCAAGCAGACTATTGAAGCTTAAAGATGAGCGGTTCGCGAGAATCCCCATCACGTGTTCTATCCTGTCCTCGACGGTGTAGACTTCGGGCGCCAATACATTGTACGAGACTTCGGGGCTTTCCGGCGAAACTTCGCGGCGGCTCAGCGTTTCGCGGCAAACTTCGAGCAGCCGCGACAGGCTTATGCCTTCCAGTATGCCGTCAAGCTCCGGCGCGCCGTCGTTTCGCACACGCTCAAGCATCTGCGCATCGGGAGCACGGAAAACATAGCGTTCTCCGACAAGCTCTTTCTCGGCGAAGTCGGCGGTTACGCGCTTGTACTTCTTGTACTCGATCAAGCGGTTGACAAGCTCTTCGCGCGGGTCGATTTCCGCGTCGCCAACCCGCCTTAACACAGCCGGAAGCAGCATCCGCGACTTTATTTCCAGCAAGGTCGCGGCCATTACAAGGAACTCGCTTATCGAAGCCATGTCCTTGGCTTGCCTGATTTGCTCCAAGTGCGCCAGGTACTGCTCGGTAATCATCGCGACTGGTATGTCGTAGATGTTTATCTGGTTCTTTTCGATCAGGTGCAACAGCAAGTCCATCGGGCCTTCAAAGGCGTCCAGGCGGAAGCTCAGCTTCATGTTAAGCCTCTGCCGCTTTTGCCGCTTCCCTCTGGTTCATCATGTAATATATCGGGCCGGCTATGAATATTGACGAGTACGTACCGCAGATCGTAGCCACGATGATCGGCAGTATAAAGTCACGTATCGCGGGTACGCCAAGCACATACAGGCAAAGCGTAACCACCAGCACAAACAGCGCCGTATACGCGCAGCGCAGCAGGGTCTGGTTGATCGAAAGATCAAGCTGTTCCTCGACAGTAGGCTCCTTGATGGACTTGCGGCTCATCATCAGGTTTTCCTTCATTCTTTCGGCGGTCAAGCGCTTGTTTTCGCGGAATCTGTCGAAAATTATTATCGTGGCGTTGATCGAAAAGCCGACCACGGTAAGCATCGCCGCGATAAATGAGTAGCTCAGAGATATCTGCAAAATGCTGTAGCACAGCAGCACTATTATAACATCGTGCACAGACGAGATAATCATGCTCATGCCGATCTTAAAGTCGCGGAAGCGTACCGCGATGTACAGCAGCATCGCGACGCACGCCGAAATGATGGCGATAATTGCGCTGCGCTGCATCTCGCCGCTTATCGTGGCGCTTACGTCCGACATCGAGATATCTTCTTCGGCGTTGAGGCCGTACGCGGCGACCATTGCTTCGATAAGCGCGCTGCGCTGCTCTACTGCGAGCTCGTGCATTCTGATCGACACTTGATTCGTACCTGTAACACGCTGAAGCTGAGAGGGAACGATTCCCGTCGCCTCCATCACTATGCTCTCGATATCCGCGACCTCGAAGTCGCTTGTGACGTCCACGGTTATCTCCGTGCCGCCCGTAAACTCGACGTCAAGGTTAAACGCCCCATTGCCCATCGCAATGTTAACTATCATACCCAGCACACCGACGGCAATCACAATGGCGGATATCATAAAGTACTTCTTACGGTTCTCGATAATTTTTATATTGAATGTCATCCTTAGTACCTGCCTATTCTTCAGCGGCTGCCGGCTTCGAGCTCAGGCCGTACAGGCGCAGGTCTTTGATCCCCAGTCCGATCAGCGCTTTCATAATTATCTTGGTAATGACGACCGCCGTAAACATTGATACGACAATTCCGATCACGAGCGTGCTGGCGAAGCTCATTACGGGGCCGGTTCCCAGCCAGAATAGTATGACGCCGGCTATGATCGTCGTGACGCTGGAGTCCACAATGGCGGGTATAGCGCGGGAAAAGCCGTGTTCAAGGCTTGCGCGCAGGCTCCGGCCATTCACGAGTTCGTCCTTCATGCGCTCGAATATTATTATATTGCCGTCAACGGCGACGCCCACGGAAAGCACGATGCCCGCAAGCCCCGGAAGCGTGAGCGTAATGCCCAGCGCGCTGATTATGAAGAACTTGATCCCCAGGAATATGCACAGTGCGAGATTGGCCGCAAGACCCGAAACGCGGTATATAACGGCCATGATAATGACGGTCAGCCCGAAGCCGATAAAGCCCGCGGCTACGCTGCGCTCAAGCGACTCGGCTCCAAGCCTTGCGCCTACGTTGTGTACGCTGAGCACGTCCAGCCCAAACGGCAGCGAACCGGCGCGGATATCTGCCGCCAGTTCTTCCGCCTCGGGCGCCGTAAAGTTTCCGGTTATAACGGCGTTCCCCCCCGAGATGCGCGCGTTTACCACGGGCGCGGAGAGGACGGTGTCATCCATAACAATATAGAGCGGACGCCCGATGTTAGCGGCGGTCGCCTCATCAAAGAGGCGCGCCCCTTCGCTTGTAAATTCAAGTTGTACAACGGGCTCGCTGATACCTGTGAACTCGTGCGCCTGAGTGCCAAGGCGCGCCGTCTGCACGTCCATGCCGGTCAAAAGGATACTGCCCTCCTGATCCACAAACATAAGCTGCGCCGTGCGGCCTATTGTGTTGATGGCCTCCTCGGTGTCGGCCACACCTGGGATGTCCACGCGGATTCTGTTCGCGCCCGCCTGAGCGACCTCGGCGTCGGTGTAACCGCGGCGGTCAAGCCGCCCCTGGATCAGCGTGCGCGCGGCAGCCATTTCCTCGGACGTCGGGTTTGGTACGTCGGCCTCGTACAGTATGTTGATGCCGCCCTTCAGGTCAAGCCCCAGGTTTATGTTTCCATAGCTGAACAGGCCGTCCTCGTTCACGCCGAAATGCGATACAAGGCCAAGCCCTGCCGCCAGAGCAATCATCAGTATGAGAGTTGCAATGCTTTTCGGTTTGCTTCTCATGCGTTACCTCCTTAGTAAATACTTCCGGTTATCTAATACGGCTCAGGTGCTCGTGCAAGAGCTTCCACGAGCCGCCTTCATCCTCTTTCGCGAATACGTTTGTGGCTCGTCCACTTCCCTCTGCATACTTGCCGTTCACATATCCGGCATAGTTAAAATTGTAAGTGCAGACCATCGTGCTGGAAGTCTGTAATATATAGTTAACGTCGGTAGCCCAGTATTTTTCATCAGCTATCGTGGCCCAGCCTTTTTCAAAATACGCCTTAATCTCGTCAATGCCCGCGCAGGTTCTGTCCGTGAAGTAGTATACCGCGTCCTTGTGTACACATTTCGATACCTCCGCGAAATCGTGGGTATTGGTGGCGTTGATGTATTGCTCAAGCGCTTCGTGCATTATTGTGCGGCCTCCTCTGCAACCTTCATCATTATCGCGCACTCGACGCGCTTGCGGTGCATGTCGCAGCCGATCTTGTACGCCGCGCGCAAGTCCCCGCCGAAAGTGAGCGAGTTGGCGGCGCACCCCCCGCCGCAGTGGAATTTTGCCCAGCAATCCACGCAGTCGGGCTTTGTGTAGACATTCAATGCGCCAAGCCGATCCCGCAACTGTGTGTTGGCAACGCCCTCGTCAAGGTTTCCCAGCATGTACGGCTCGCGCCCCACGAACTGGTGACACGGGTAGATGTGCCCCTCGGGCGTAACCGCCAGATATTCCGTACCCGCGCCGCAGCCGGTCAGACGCTTTATGACGCACGGCCCGCCGCTCAGATCGATGTTAAAGTGGAAGAAGTTGAGGCCGTCACGCTCCGGCAACTGCCCCGCAAGCGCCTCGTATTCGTCGAAAATACGCGGCAGGTCTTCTTCGCGGATCGCAAAGCTTTCGGAAGCCTCCGCCACGACGGGCTCTACGGAAACGTTGCGAAAGCCCAGATCGCACATGTGTATGACATCCCTGGCAAAGTCCAGATTATCGTGTGTAAATGTACCCCTGAGGTAAACCGATCTGTATTTGGATTCCGCGCGTGACTTGACAAGCTTCTGAAACTTTGGAACTACAGCATCGTAGCTCGAGCCGCCGCCTAAGGTCTTACGCATCCCGTCGTTAACAGACTTGCGGCCGTCCAGAGACAGCACTACGTTGTACATCTCTTCATTGATGTAGGTTTCGATCTCGTCGTTAAGCATCATGCCGTTGGTTGTTATCGTGAAACGGAAATTCTTGTCGTATGGCTCTTCCAGCGAGCGCGCGTACGCGACGGTCTGCTTCACCGTGTCGAAATTCAGCAGCGGTTCGCCGCCAAAGAAGTCTACTTCCAATTCCCTTCGCCCGCGCGAGTTCTCGACAAGGAAGTCTATGGCGCGCCGCGCGGTTTCGGCGGACATCAGGGCGCGCGCGCCCTTGTACTCCCCTTCCCCCGCGAAGCAGTAGCCGCAACGCAGATTGCAGTCATGCGCCACATGCAGGCAGATCGCCTTGAGCGGCGCGCCGCCCTTTGCCGCCGTGGCCCATTCATAATCCTCGTCCGAGAACAGGAGCCCTTCCCGTACAAGCTGCCCTATCTCGCCCACGGCCTCCTCGATTTCGGCGGCCGTGTACCTTTCAAGCAGTTCCGCGGGCGGCGAAAACGCCTCGCCCAATGTGTAGCCGTCCAATGTGTCAAACGCCAGGTCGTCCACGCAATGTATCGCCCCGCTGTTCACATCCATTACGATGTTGTATCCGCCAAGCCTGTATTTATGAATCATTTTACATATCCCTTCATTTTTCCATGCATCAGTATACATGAAAATAACTCCACTTGCAAGGTGGAGTTATTTATGATGCTATTATTTCTCACAAGATTGATTTGCCACAGTTACGGAAGTCTTGCAGGCGGACTGGCAGGACGCCTGGCACTTGCCGCAGCCCCCTGAGTTTGCCGTAGTTTTCAGCAGCTTCGCGCTGATTGTCTTGATATGCTTCATGGCTGTCTATCCCTTCGTTAAGTTCTTGTTCAGCCATTATACCACGCGCGGAATTATTTTGCAAGAAATTTGTCTATTCTTTGACTTCGGTTTCGCCTGTAAGAAGCAATTGCGCCGTGAGAACCGCCCCGCAAATCAAGCCTATCTCCATATAAACGTCTTGTGTAGCGTCTATATAGTTGAAAAGGTCATCATCAAAATCATCGATCTCATCATCAGAAAATTTTTCTCCGGCTTTCTTAAAAAATGCCTCCCTTGCGGCTTTCAACCTCTGGTCGTAGCTCTTGTCACTGACATTATTATCGCAGGCGTTACCGTCAAGCAAAAACCCCCGGATATGTTGTAAATCCAGCCGCTTGAAAATCTCTTTAGTATTCATGTTATACCTCCTTAAAATTATATTTTAAATTTTCTGTATATATTTAATTATACAATATTATAATTAAAATTACAATATATTTTTAAAATTTCCTATATAATTTTAATCATGGCAATTTGACAATACAAACTGAAAATGATAGTGTATAAACAAGATATTTGAGGCTATACGAGGTGCACTATGACTATATCAGAGAAAATTAGAATACTATGCGTTAGAGCAGGAATAAATGTTTCTGAACTTGCAAGAAGAGTGGATCAATCTCCACAAAATTTCAACGCAAAGCTGAAAAAAGGAAGATTTGATGTTGCCGAACTTGAACAGATAGCTGACGCAGTTGGCTGCACATACGAAAACCACTTCATTTGGATTGACGGTGACGAAATATAGCCGACAAATCAATAATAAAAGAGCCGCATTGCAGCCATAAGAGGTGTAACATGACAACATCTGAAAAAATTAGAGTACTTTGTGTTAGAGCCGGAATAAGTGTTGCGGAGCTTGCGAGGAGATTAGGCAAATCTCCACAGAATTTTAATGCAAAAATGCGAAAAGGAAACTTCTCCATTGCAGAACTTGAACGGATAGCCGCTGCCGTTGGCTGCACATACGAAAACCATTTCATTTGGATTGACGGCGACAAAATTTAGCCGACAGAATCAATAATAAAAGGGCCGCGTTGCAGCCCCTCGCTCGTAACCGTTATTATTCCAGTCCTATATCCTTCGCCACGCTGCGCATTCCCAGCAGTACGTCTTCTATGACGCTCTGCAGGTCGGTGTCAAGCATTTCGCAGCCTTTTTCTATGACGCTCCTGTCTACGCCCGCGGCGAAGTTCGGAGATTTATACTTCTTGATAACCGACTTGTACTCCAAGTCCATTACCGACTTGGAGGGGCGCATTATCGCCGCGGCGTTTATCAGTCCGGTCAGTTCGTCGGTTGTGTAAAGCACCAGCTCCATAATGTGTTCGGGCTTGACGTCACTGCAAATTCCATATCCGTGGGAGGCCACGGCGCGGATCACTTCTTCGTCAATTTCATTTTCGCGCAGTATCTCGACAACCTTTCGGCAGTGCTGGTCGGGGAATTTTTCGTAGTCCAGGTCGTGCAGAAGTCCTATCACGCCCCATTTTTCGACGTCTTCGCCGTATTTTTGGGCGTAATGACGCATGACGCCCTCGACGGCCAGCGCGTGCTTTATAAGCGCCTCACTCTCGTTGTAAGACTTTAGCAGCTCGAAGGCTTCCTCTCGCGTGGGTATTTTTGCCATGACGTTCTCCTCTATTCTTCCTGGGTCAGTACGCAGTTGTACATGCCCGTAAACCTAAGGCATTTCTTGCACGGCAGGCACCTTATGACCTCTTGACCCGTTCTGGCCTTTTCTATCCAATCAAAATCACACATATAGGCTTTCATAATAGCGATGAAGTCCACCCCGCCCGTCTCAAGAATGTGATGGGCCTGCTCCGGCGTTCTGATGCCGTTTACCACTACGACCGGTACGCTTACGTGCTTCTTGATCTCGATGCCTGTGGCTACGATCCAGTTATACATGTTGTTTTTCTCGTAGACCAGGTCGTCCGGGGCCTTGACTACGAACCCCGCGCTGACGTGGAGCAAGTCCGCCCCGGCCGCTTCAAAGCTCTTGGCGTAGGATATGCACGTGGCCAAGTCCGGGTCGTTTCCGGGCATACGGACGGCTATTATAAAGTCGTCGCCGACTTCCCCGCGAAGCCCTGTAAGTATGTCCAGTGCAAGTTTCGCGCGATTCTTACCGTATTCATCGTCGCGCTGGTTGACCTCGGGCGACAGGAACTGATTGAGAAGGTAGCCATGGCAGCAGTGCAGCTCAACGCCGTCGAACCCGGCCTTCTTTGCCCTGACCCCCGCGTCGATGAATTGCCTGCAGATTGTTTCTATCTCTGCCACTTCCAGAGCGCGCGCGGTATTGTCGCCAAAAGTGTGTACAGACGGCGCGACAAGATCGTCGGTGACGCTCGCGGGCGTCTTGACCCCGGAATGTTCGATCTGCAGCAATGCCAGCGCGCCCTCGGCGTGAGCTATGGGCGGCAGTTTTGACAGCCCTTCCACAAACGAATCGTCCCATATGCCCAACTGCATGGGCGTGATTAGCGCATCCTTGACGACGCACGCAGCTTCTACGATCATTATTCCGCAGCCGGCCTTCGCCACCCTCTTATAGTGCTCGACCGTGGCTTCGCTTATAAAACCGCCGACCACTCCCGGGTCAAAGCACACCCCCGGCGGGAACACCACCCGGTTCTTGACCTTCTTGCCCTTCAACATTATCGGATCAAACATCTTGGCCATTTCGTCACTCCTCGCGTATAAATATAAATATAGCTGTTCCACTTGAAAACCGTCCCAGCAAACGCAGGATTTTTTTCGTAAGGCTAGGAAGCGACAACGACGCGTGCCCAAGGGCACGCTAGGATGCTGTGTGCCGGTGGCACACGTTTAGTATCCGAAGCGCCAGCGTAGGTGGAGGAGCTGACGACGCATTACGGAAAAAAGGCAAGTTTGGTGGGATGGTTTTCAAGTGGAACAGCTATAAGTATACCAAACTTGCGTGAAAGACGCAAATATAAATTGAAAGAACTAGCCCCCATATGCAATTTATCAAATTTCTATAAAGATATGTGATTATTGTCACATATCTTTTCAAGGCGCTGTTGTATAATTTTGATATCCTAGTTTGTTAATAAGCTAACAAAGGGGGCTCTTGACAACACTTAAACCTTGTAGTTTCCCGCGGCAACTATTGGAGCGGAACTAACTGCAAGTTATCAAGCCGGCACAAAAACATCAGTTAAGGAGGAAAACTATGCAAAAAGGAATCATCCAGAGATGCGCATTGCTGCCTGTGAACGTTATCGCAACCGCGGTCGGGTTTGCCACGCTCTCAAACATGTGGGCAGCGGCGGCAGGCTTCCCCGGCGTGAGGGTTGTCACTATGGCGCTTGCGTCGCTTGTATGGCTTGCGGCCATTATTAAGATGACCGTACACTACAATACGTTCAAGGCGGATTACCTTCTGTTGGTGCCGTCAAGTCTGTACGCCACCTTCTCAATGCTCACAATGCTAATCGGCGCGTTCGTATTTGAGTATGTGCAAATAGCCGGCCAGGTTATTTGGCTTGCCGGCGTGGCGCTGCACACAGTTCACTTGTGTATCTTTACATATCGCTTTGTCGTCAAGGGCGTAATACTCGACACGTTTCTGCCCACGTGGTTCGTCACCTACATGGGCTTTATGACGGCCATAGTCAGCGGAATGGCGATGGGCTTTCTCCCGATTTTGCAGGCAATCATGATTTACGGCTATATTGTGTACCCAATTATCCTTGTAGGTATGCTCGTGCGCATTTACAAGAAGCCTTTGCCCGTAATACTCAAGCCCACGGGCGCCATATTTTTAGCGCCGTCCAGTCTGTTTTTCGTAAGCTACCTGAACATGACTCCGCAGCCGATTGACGCCATCGTTGTGGGTGTCTACATAATAGTATTCATTACAATTATTCGTGTGGCTATGCTGCTGCCCAGCTACCTTAGAGTCCCGTTCGGCCCAGGTCTGGCGGCGTTGACATTCCCCTCAGCCATAGCTTTGGTGGCCACCTTCCGCATGATCGGATACCTGAACGTCACCGGCAGAGAAGAAATCGCAGGTCTGCTCCACCATTTCTTTGGGGTACAGCTATACATTACGACGGCAGTAATGGTCTATATTGGGTACAAATTCCTGTCCCTGTTCCTGGAGTCCTATAGACCCCCGGCAGCTCCGGCCCCCAGCAACTACAGCGCCGCCAAGCTAGACTAGTGTTTCATCCGGTTTAAAAGCAGAGTAGATTTGCGCGGCAATTTTTCGCCAGGCTAGGAAGCGACGCCGCCGCGTACCCGCAGTGGTACGCAAGGAGTCGCTGACAAAGCATGGCGGAAAATTGACCGCAAAGATACTATGGTTTTAAGCCGGTTGGAACACTAACGTCGCTCGGCAAAAAATAAGGAGGGTTATCATGAAAAAAACACAGTCCACATGCAACTACTGTTCATTGTCATGCAACCTCGATTTCTATGTGGAAAACAACCGGATCGTGAAGGTGCTTCCCACCAAAGGATACTCCGTTAACGACGGTTTTGCGTGTATTAAGGGGCTAAACCTCGACAAGCAGCTATCGCGGCACAAGCCTTCGCCTCGGCCTCGCATCAAGAAAGCTGACGGCACGTTTGAGATTGTATCCTGGGACGACGCGATTTCCGGCACAGCAAAAAAACTTCTGGAGATCAAGGCCAAATACGGCCCCGAAAGCATCGCGGCGCTCAGCACCGCCCAGATGCCCTTTGAGGAAATGGCGTTGTTCAGCCATATTATCCGCGGCTATATGAGGGGAAACTGCGACGCCAATACTCGACTGTGTATGGCCACCACTGTTTTTGCTCACAGGGGAGCCTTCGGCTTCGATTCCCCGCCGTACGCCCTTAAAGACTTTGAGCTTTCCGACACCATAATACTAATCGGCTCCAACCCTGTGGTAGCCCACCCCGCCGTCTGGCATCGCATCCGTAAGAGCGCTAAGCCCGGGCGCAAGCTTATCGTTATCGACCCGCGCAAATCCGAAACAGCCCAGCACGCCGATTATCACTATCCAATCAAGGGCAAGTCCGACCTCAAGCTGTTCTACATATTGGCCAACTATCTGATAGAAAAAGGTTGGATAGACAACAACTATATCAAAAACTATACCGATAATTTCGGAGCGTTCAAGGCGTTTTTGGCAGATTTTAAGCTGGAGAACGCCAAAGCCGATACCGGCCTTGAGCCCGAGCAAATAAAAGAGCTGGCTGAACATATACACAATGGTAAAGCTGTGTCGCTATGGTGGTGTATGGGCATAAATCAGGGCTATGAAGCCGTGCGCACGGCACAGTCCATCATTAACATCGCCCTTATGACAGGCAACATAGGGCGCCCGGGAACCGGCGCCAACTCACTCACCGGTCAGCCCAACGCGATGGGTTCCCGCCTGCTCAGCAACCAGGCGATTCTTCCCGGAGGCGGCGACTACGACAACATTATCCGCCGCGCGGCATGCGCTACCGCAATGGGAATACCCGACTCCATGCTTCCCGACAAGCCGACGCTCACCTACAACGTCATTGTGGAAAAAATTAATGCCGGCGAGATAAAGGCTCTTTGGGTCGTACATACCAACCCGCGCCACTCTTGGACAAACAACGAGACTTTCCAGAAAGCCATGGAAAAACTCGACCTGCTAATTGTAAATGAAATTTATGACGACACAGATACCTCCGCCAATTGCGACGTATTCTTCCCGGTCGTACCCGCTCTTAAAAAGGAAGGCACTTTCATAAACACCGAGCGCCGGATTTCCGCTCTGCGCCCCGTTCTCGAGCGGGAACCCTACGAACATTCCGACTTTGAAGTGTTCCTAAAAATGGGCGAGGCTCTGGGCATGGGCGAACTGCTTAGCAAGTGGAGAACACCGCGCGATGTGTTCAACATATTAAGACAATGCACCAAGGGAATGCCCGCAGACTTCACCGGCGTCGACTACGACGGCATTGTAAACACCAAGGGCATACAATGGCCGTTCCGCGAGGGCGAAACCCTAACCGACAACGACCGCAGACTTTTTGAAAACGGCGTCTATTTTACGCCCAACATGAGAGCCAAGTTTGTATTCGAGAAGCCAATGGCCAATCCGCTGCCCACAAGCAAGGAATTCCCATATGTGTTCAACACAGGGCGCGGAACCGTCGGCCAGTGGCATACACAAACCCGCAACCGCGAAATTCCCGAGGTACAGGATGTAATTTCACAAAACGCGTACTGTCTCATTAACGACCAACTGGCCGAAAGCCTTGGCATTGCGGAAAGCGATATGGTAGAGATCGCGTCTGTGAACGGGGAAACGGCAACCTTCGAGGCTCGATTGACCAATTCCGTACAAGCCAACGAGATTTTCGCCCCTATCCACTACATTGAGACAAACAAGCTCACTCCGTCGCTCTACGACCCGATCTCCAAAGAGCCATCCTATAAAACGACACCCGTTGCTTTACGCAAAATCGGGTAGTTGCCCGCATACGGTTACTACAGCAGTTCCGACTTGAAACCGGTCATGGCGGCTTCAGGCCAATTCCCGGCGAAGTCTGAGGCCAAGTTTCAAGCGGAACCGCGATACAACTAAGAAGGAGGGTGTAACAACCTATGAACCGAGACGATATCAAAAAGCGTCAGATATCCAACCGTGTCAAAATCGATCGTGACAAGTGCATCGGCTGCCTGGGTTGTATGGCTGCTTGCATCGTATCGCACGATGGGCACTCGCCGCGCAATCGTGTAGTCAGCAGCAGCAGTAAGGCCAACTCACCGATATTTTGCCAGCATTGCGACTTGCCTGAGTGTACATATACCTGTATGTGCGGCGCGATGTCCATAGACAAGGATACGGGCTACGTTTTATATGACGTTGAGCAATGCGGAAGCTGCTATATGTGTATAATGGGCTGCCCATACGGCGTGCTGAGGATGAACAAGTTCGACGGCAAAATATCCAAGTGCGACATGTGTATCAGCCACACGGACGAGACGCCTCAGTGCGTTGCCAGATGCCCAATGAACGCTATCACGCTGGAGAAGGAGGAAGCAGGCCTATGAAGCATGTTATCGTCGGTGCGTCCGCCGCGGGCTTAAACGCCGCGAAAGCTCTGCGCCATCTCGATTCGGACGCCGATATCACCGTAGTTTCCAAAGACGAAATGATCTATTCGCGTTGTATTCTCCACCACTACCTCAAAGGCAAGCGCAATCTCGAGCAATTGAACTTTGTCGGGCCGAATTTCATAGCCGATAACAAAATTAACTGGCTGAAAGGAGTCGAGGTAGCAAGGATTGACACCGGCAAAAACGAACTCTCGTTATCAAACGGCTCGAGCGTTTCCTACGATAGACTGCTACTTGCCGCAGGCTCGTCAACTGTGTTTCCGAGCGCGATCAACAACCTTAATAACGCGCGCAGCGGTGTAGTCGGCTTTCGCAATATAGAGGACGCGCTAACCATTAAGAAGCTGGCCTCCGATTCCAGAGTGAAGAATATTGTGGTGCTGGGCGCCGGACTTGTTGGCATAGACGTCGTCGAAGGACTTCTTGGCTTTGGCAAGAATATCGCCCTTGTAGAACCATTTAGCCACATGCTCAACAGGCAGCTTGACATGCACGCCGCTAAAGCATACGAGAAAGCGTTTACCATCGCGGGCGTTAAGCAGTACTACGGCACCAAAATCACCGAGCTTGAACTAGACTCCGATAACGCCGTCAAGAAGGTTGAACTGAGCAGTGGTATGCGCATACCATGCGACCTGTTCATCGTGACTGCGGGAGTTCGTCCTAACGTGGCATTCCTGGAGGGCAGCGCAATTGCTTTTGACGACAAGGGGCTGATCTTCGATAGGTTTGGCAAGACTAACATCGACAATGTTTACGGCGCGGGGGACATGTCCGGCCGCAGCCCTATCTGGCCGGCCGCCGTTAAGGAGGGCATTATCGCCGCCTACAACATGGTTGGTAAACCGCTGGAGCAGACAGATTTCTTCACAAGCAAGTCCACCATGAACTTCCTGGATATCGCCACCATGTCCCTTGGCTCGCCGGAACCGCCGGACAGCTCTTACAGCGTTGAGATAGACATTGACGACAAAGGAAACTACAAGAAGATTATTCACAAAAGCGGGGAGATCAAGGGTGCAATTGTGCAGGGGGATTTATCCTACGCGGGTATCCTGACACAGCTCATCAGGGAACAGATTGATGTGACAAAGGTGAAAAAACCTCTGTTTAAGATTGATTATTCGGACTTTTTTGGCGAGTTTGTTTTTTAAACGCTGAATCGGATTTCAGTAATCTCCTGCTCTATAAATCGCAGGATTGCAGGCTCATGAGGTATATCAATGCTCATGAGCTTTTTTATTGCAGATTTGCCTTATCTGTTTCTGAAAATATTGATTATTATACTATTAAATATACAGTCTAAAGCTTATTTTCTCGCTTGCATCTCACGCTCCATAATTTCTAAAAGATAAGGCTTTGATTCATCATTTAAAAAGAATGTAAAACTCATATGACAACGGCATTTTTGCTGACGTTCACCTTCTAAAACGAAATCAAAGCCTTTTAAACAACGAGAATTACAGGCGGAAGGGTCAATCAATCTACTACAATTACCGCCTTTCCTGATAGTATCCTTCATCGTACTTGGCCAACGCATTACGACATCTTCATAAGAAAGGATATTATCAGCATATACACGAAGCATCGGCATTTTTTTACGGAAAACATAGTTCGCTACTGTCCGGGAAGTTGGTTTATGAACATATGACACAACATAACCATTTGCAGCTTCTCTGATTTTCGCGACACAATCATTTTCTTTCAGATATACGTGTAATTGGTTGATAAAGTTTTGATGTTCGGCTCCTGCCTCAGCTAAAAAATCGCTGAACGGCATGACTTGTTTTGGCATAGTTGTATTTCTCCTTTGTTGTATGCTCAAGGTAGTGAAAAAAGCGCCACATTTAAAATTGTCATGTATATTATTTTTATGTATTAAAATTTTGTAGGATTATCGAAAAAGTTGTAGCATCTGTGTTGTCAAGGGTTATTCAAAAATTCGAACCTTCAGATTCAACATTTTAAAATCGCGAGTCTGATAAACCGCATCGATTGTACGGCTATCTCGCTTTCATTATTATTGGCATTTCATTATCTAGCCATAGTTCAACATACTTAGCAATAACAAACACTGACTCGTCTAGCGGGATGCAAATCCCTTGACAACCATGCTGGCAGCGTTCGCCACGTTTTCGGTCGCAGCCATACCCCTGTGCAATTTTATTCTGCAAAGCCGTAGGAAAAGTTTTGACGATAGCTGCATATTTTTCCGGTTTTCTGGGTCTTATAAATATACAGTATCCGTTTTTAATTGAATACGAAACAGCAAAGATGCGTTTTCCGTAAACTTCTCGGGGGCTAAGTTTTTTCGGCTATTACCAATATACGAATATGCAAAATTTTCTTCTCCTAACCTTGTATTTACGCAGGTCAAGCCCATTTCAACATACCGCCGGTGCAATTTAACTACAAAGGCTTGAACATCCTCCGGCAGTGGATTAAGCAAATCCCGGAGTACATCAAGCATATCCGGCTCTTCCGATTTCAATAGCCTATAATTACACCTCAAGAGATTATTATCGCCCCAGTATCTTCTGTCGGTTCGTAACTCCATGTCGGCAATCGAAAGAGATTTTAATCCTGTAAGCAATGTAGGGTTGCTTGGATATTTCACTTCAAAATCGGTAAAAACAAAACCGCATAGCGTTAAAAAACACATGCAATCAGCCTGTGAGGAAGCAGAAATTTTGGGCTTAGGGGGTGTGCATAACGGCAGTTTGTCTATCAGAAGCGACTTACCGCTTTCGGATAATATGCCGAAATATCCAATGTCAACAAGCAAGTTCGTCATATTGTGCAGAAACGGATAATCAGCCATGTTACCCGGTTTCTTGGGCGGCTTAGCATATAGGTGCCCATCACTTGTTAGTCGGTCGCAAAGCAAATAAAGAAATTCTTTAAATGCAGCAACACCCTTTCGTATATCATCCTCACCTGCAACAGATGAGAATCTCGGATTAATCGCATAGGTTTTGGGGATGTTCGGCGGAATCAAATTGCGTAAGTACGCTGTAACCTCGCTGATAGGCTTTACGATTATAGGCTCATGTTGTGCGCTCATTCAGATGCTCTTCTCTTGTATAATTTTAACCAGCTACTAAATAATAAACAATATCATTGATAAATAATATATGCTATTGCGGTACTCTTGTAGTGTTATTCCGCATACCAACTTAAAGTCGTGGATAAAATGCGATAAATCAGTATGCATATAAATTCATTCACTTGAAGTAATATACGATACTTTCTTCAAAGCTTAGTACAAAATAAAATAGCCTTACCAGTTATTTTACCATATATCATGTCGAAATTCTATCAGAAAATTCTATTTTCGCATAGGCTTTCATTTTACTATTAAACTTAACAATCTTTTCCCAATCAATTGAACCATCGTCTAAGCAATATTTATTTGAAAAGTCCCTGGTGAAGTTATTTACTACTTTAGCATATTCCTCATAAAATGCGTCATTTCGCTCTTTTGCTTTATATCCTAAAGGCTGAATTATATCAATATAAAAATTCTCATTGTCAGTTATAAATGTCCAAAAATGTTGCCCACAATACTTAAAATAATCTCCTTTATCAGGTTTATTCTCTATACCATAGCAGTATCCATTTATTGAAACTACATGGAGGTCGGCGTTTTGAGTCTTCAGAACTCTTTGGGCAGTCTTAAAATTATCTTTCATTTTTTTAATTTGGCTACTATTTCCCCAATTAGGGCCCGACTTTATTGCTATTATATAGCGTGTATTATCTTTACTGATTTCCAAATCGATGCCTTCGATTCCTGATTTGTATCCACCCATAGTGACATTGCAAACGTAAATAGCCAATTTTTCTAAAAATTCACCAAAAACTGTTTCTTCCTGAGAAGATAGGAAAGCATCAACTAATGTTTTTACTAATTCGCCACTAGTTTGTATGTTCTTAGCTCTGAATAAGTAAGGATTTTTCCTTTTTAATATACTTTCTAGTTTTAACTTAGATAGTGCTTCTATTCTATTTTTATGAAATTCCGTTATATTATCATTGATAAAGTTAGTCAAATTTTCGTTATCCATATTTTTTTTCTCCCATAATTGTTGTTTTGCCAACATGCAATATTCATAAACTATATCGATTCCTATATAATTACGGTTTAGCCCTTTTGCCACAGTAGTGGTAGTACCTGAACCTACAAATGGATCTAAAACAATATCTCCCTCTTGAGTAAACAGTTTAATAAACCATTTTGGTAATTCTTCTGGGAAAGCAGCACTATGGCTTTTATTGGAGCACTCTGTAGAAAGATGTAGAACATTAGTAGGATATACTAATTCTTTACCGACCCAATTTGCTACTTTTTTGCCAAATCCACTGTTGTTTTTTGCCTCATCTCTAACCCTATCTGTTTTACTCAAGTTTTTCAAACGAGAATCAGCCCAAGAGCCAATAGGCACTTTAACGGCATCTTGATACATTGCAAAATTTTTGTTTTTATTGAATTGCAAACATCTTTCCCAAGAGTCACGAAAGCGATTAGGCCACTTGCCGGGAAATGAATTCTTTTTGTGCCAAATGAATTCCTCTGTCCAAAGCCATCCTTGTTTTTTCATTTCTAAGATTAACTCTAAAACATATGTACTTCTTTCGCCATTTTCAATTTTCTCTTTTATATTCAGTATAAAAGTTCCGGTAGGCTTTAATACTCTAAAAAATTCCTCTGACCTTTCTAAGAACCATTGTACATATTTGTCAGTTGAAACGCCTCCATAAGTATTTTTTCTGTTATCAGCATAAGGCGGTGATGTTACAATCAAGTCAATGGAATTACTGGAGCAAGATTTTAAAACAGTTAAACAATCGCCAAATATTATTTGATTTTGCAACTCAATACCCATATTGCATTACTCCTTAACTATGTTAGCGCTGTTATTTTAGCATGGTATTTCGCTAGCAGTCAACATCTAGTTTGCGACACACAACAAAAAACCGTCCGTTGTAAAACTTAATAACCTATAATTGGTATGTTATGGGTTATTGAGTTTTACAACGGACGGGCTGCGTTCCAAGAGAAACATAGCCAGCCTTATTTGATTTTATATAATTTACCAGGGGATGAGGGAATCGAACCCACACTAAAGGTTTTGGAGACCTCTGTCATACCACTTGACCAATCCCCTATGATACTTGATTATTGTAACTCATACCGCTGCGGATGTCAAGAATTTTATTGTCAATTTTTTTCTGCGGTATCATAGTATGGGGTGAAGAGTAAATAATGGGAGGTATATCATGGGGCCTATGGGGAGTAATTTCTTCATGCTGTTCATGTTAATGACGAAGCTGAGATAATAGGGCTAAACTCTAATTTTGTTATTGACAAACGGCCATCTTGTTTGTATACTGATACATGAAAATTATTTTCGTGTCACATGGAGGAAAAGCTCATGAAATTTGGGGAAAAGCTACGGGAGAAGAGAAAGAAGATCAGGATGTCGCAAGATGGCTTGGCGAAAGAGCTGGGCGTCACAACGCGGACACTTTCCAACTACGAGATGGGTGCTTCGCATCCTCAGGATCGCGCGATTTACTTCAAGTTGGCCGACTTCTTTGGTGTGGACGTAAATTACTTTTTGACGGAAGACGAGGAATTTCTGACCAAGGCTGCCGAACATTACGGGAAGAAAGGCCGCGACCAGGCGGAAGCTTTATTGGATCAAGCAGCCGCGCTCTTCGCCGGGGGTGAGTTGTCGGAAGAAGACAAGCTCGCGTTTCTTCACGAAATGCAGGCTCTGTTCCTGGATTCGAAGCAGCGCGAAAGGGAGCGTTTTGCCCCCAAGAGACGCAAGGGGTAGGCCTGTGGAGTACACATTTTCAGAGGCCGAGAAGGCCATTATCAAGTGCGGCTCCCGTGATCCGTACGAGCTCCTAGACTCTATCGGGGCTGTTGTCAAATTCTCATATGAGTTTATGCCCGGTGGGCTGAAGGGCTTTTCTACCATTTTAAACCATACGATGTATGCTGTCGTAAATGGCAACCTCGACGAGCACGAGCGTCGGATTGTCGCGGGGCACGAGGCGGCTCATCTTATACTCCACAAGAAAGAGATACTGCTTAGTCCGGCCAATACTATGAGAGATTTCAGCTTGTGGGGCAGTTCGGGTAAGCTGGAGCACCAGGCCAACAGATTTCTGGCGGATTTTCTTGTTTCCGATAAGGAGGTAATGGACATTGTATCAAACGAGGATCACGACTACTTTGCGGCCGCAAATCAGCTATGCCTGCCGCCGCCGTTGCTTGCGTTCAAGCTTTATAGCATGATACAGCGCGGCTTTAATCTCCGCAACCCTGCCGATCTGAGGAGCGGCTTCCTTGCAAGCGGCAGAATAAGGTAAAGTTAGAGGCCATTCAACCATGAAATGCCGCTTGGAATATAGGTTGCGGATAAGCGTCAAATGTGATACAATGATCCATTAATTTTTAATCTTTTCTAAGGAGGAAACATGATGGCAGACAAAACTAAGACTCTTGAAGAGTTCGTAAATCCCGAAAAAGAGCGCAAGGTTAATTGGGCCGCCTTTGTTGAAGCCGACGTTGCCAACTTCTTTAATGAACACGAGCTTGAAAAAATGTCCATCGAAGACGGAAACGGCAACAAAGCGAAGCTTACGCGGCAAAAAGACGACGGAATAAAGGTTGAATACTCGTCGACCACAATATTGTAAGGTTAAGAGATTGTTATGAATTGCGGCTGTCTTGGCTGCTTCTTTACCGCGTATGCATTGAGAACCTGTGTTCATAGGATGGGAGCGGCGTCTTAGCGGTCTATTTTCCGCCACTCGTCGTCGGTTCCTCCGCCTACGCTGGCGCTTCGGATGCTAAACGCGTGCCACCGGCACACAGCATCCTTGCGTACCCTCTGGGTACGCGGCGTCGTCACCTCCTAGATTGGCGAAAAATTGCCTCGCTAATACGCCATACCCACCTACGAACACAGGTTCTGAGACAAACGACGGCGGCATAACCATAGTAAATGCCATGGGAGGCACTTATTATGGACAAATCCGCATATTTCGAGCGTTTGAAAAATGTCGATATAACCCCCGCAGATATCGGCGATTTAGTCGATATCAAGAATGTAGCGGTCAACCGCGCTCTTTCTCGTGAAGAACGCGTACTTGATTTTATCAGACAGATCAAGAACCCTTATTGCTACAAGTGCGGCAAGGCCATTGTAAAGGTAAGCTTTGCCGATACCGGCAAAACTCTCGAAGACGTATTGGATAGTTACGTATCGTCGCTGTAAAGGAGCTTTGTTATGAACGCAAGCACGGAGCGAGTATGGAACGCTTGCATATACGTCCGCCTAAGCCGCGAAGACGGCGACAAGTCCGAAAGCGACAGCATTCGCAGTCAAAAGGCTATGATATACGATTACGCGAACGAACGGCCGTATATCCGAATATGCTCCGAGAGAATAGACGATGGATACAGCGGAGTCAGCTTTAATCGCCCTGCGTTTAACGATATGATGGACGATATCAGGAAGGGTGTCGTCGACTGTGTTATCGTCAAGGATCTGTCACGTTTTGGGCGAAACTGGATCGAAGCCGGCAAGTACATCGAGCAGATATTCCCGTACATAGGCGTCCGTTTTATCGCGATCAACGACAACTACGACTCACTTGACGCGCAGTCGGCAAACGACAACATCACATTGCCGTTCAGAAACCTGATAAAGGACACACGCTGTTAAGGAACATATTCGATAAAGCTGTAGATTATCCTGATGTTTTGCCGGACTCCTTCGTTCTTGCCGACTTCGATTCGCTCTATCAAGGCGGTTAAGGTTTTGCGATCCGGCTTTTTCAGCTTGAGAAAAGACCGTATGCTGTCCAGCCAATCATGCTCATTGGCTGGATGTCGCTCAACTTTGGCTGTAGACTTCGCTAACTTGTCGTGTTCTTCCTGTAGAACTGCGCGTTCTTCTTCGGCGGCGGCGGAAAGAGTTTTGAACATATCGGGACTGATTGCTCCGCTCAGCCTGTCTTCGTAGAGATTCGTGCCAAGTGATTCAAGTTCTGCCATCTGGCCTTCGAGGCGTTCAAGCTCCCGAGTTGACTCTGCGGCGAATAACTCGGAAACATGGCGTTGAAGTTCTTTTGATATACGTTCTTCATCGATATTTGCAAGTTCAAGGTGACGGTGAATATCCTGACGTACTATCTCCAACAGCCTTAATTCCGATATGGAGTGAGGAGAACATTTTGAACGCCCCGTGTGTGAATACATACGGCATGTATATCCAACATATCTGACAACCCTCCCGTTATTACGGGCTTGCTTCTTGACGTTGCAGACAAATCTGCCGCCGCAGTCAGCGCATTTCAAAATTCCGGCGAAAAGCGGATTCGCTTTTACCGATTTGGAGGATAACCGCTGAGTGTTTAACTTGATCGACTGAGCCGCGTTCCACAAATCTTGACTGACGATGGCGGGGTGGATATTCTTGCTTCTTACCCAATTATTTTCCGGTTTGATGATCCGGCTCCTGTTCTTATACGATGCCGTTCCATTCTTGAACTTTAGCGAGTGTCCGAGGTACGCCTCGTTTCTTAAAATTGCTCGAATCGTCGACGGCTGCCACATATTGTTTTCATTGTACGGAGTTGACCGTTTCTCGCGTTGGAAGCGATAATCCCGCGGTGATAGTATTCCGTCATTATTCAGCGTGGCGGCTATCTTGCCGTGGCTTAGTCCTTGTACTCGCATGGTGAAAATTCTGTGTACGATCTTTGCGGCATAATTGTCAACCGCAAGACGATTTGGACTTTCAGGATTTTTTTTGAATCCGTAGGGGGCGTAAGTTCCGACATAACCGCCGCTTAGGGCTTTTGCCCTAAGCACGGACTTGATCTTCCGGCTTAAATCCTTTAAATAATAATCGTTCAGCAGGGAACGGAAGGGAAGAAAGTCGGAGTCGTTCTCTGAGTCTATACCGTCCATCAAGGCGATAAATCTAACGCCCAGCGACGGGAATGCCTCGTCTGTATAATGTCCGGTCTCGATATAGCCGCGCCCCAGCCTGGACAGGTCTTTGACCAGGATCAGGTTAATCAGCCCGGCTTTCGCGTCCTCGAGCATTTCGTAAAATGCCGGACGGTTATAGCTTCCGCCGGAAAATCCATCGTCGATATAGGTACGAACAATACTCCAGCCGCGCAGAAGAGCATATTCCCGAAGAATTGCCTGTTGATTTTCGATACTTGTTGATTCGTGCCGGAAAGGATTGGCTTTGCCGCGCTTTCTGGAGTTGGCAGCGTCTTCGACAGAGAGACGGACATATAATCCGGCGCTATACAGTTTGTTCATATGCCGACATTCCTATCGCTATCAATCTGTTCTGCGGACGCAAGAGTTATGGGGCCGGTAAAGCGGTACGTGACATTAACTTTACAGACCCGTCGTTTATCAACCTTCTCAGCCTCAAACACCTCGATGCTGTCTATGAGTTCCAGTAATATTTTTTGCGTCAGCATTTCCGGTTCGGCGTACTTACGTAGCAGGCCGCCCCACGCGTGTGCATCGACATTATCATTCTCGAAGGTCTCTACCTTATGACTCAGGATTTCGGCTGTCCTGGATTTTTCCGCGCGTTCAAGCTCATATTTATGTAACAGTGTGGAAAACATGCTTTCGGTAACTATTCCGCAAACTCTGTCCTCGTATAGCGTTGCGATGGTGTCGTCCAGCTTTGCCAGTCTGTCCTTGCAGGCTTTCAGCTCACGCTTGTATGTGGCAAGGTAGGCCGTTGTTACGCGATTTGCCGACCTGAGAATCTCTTCTGTCACTTTTTGTTCGTCATATTCCATCAGCTTAGCATTACCGCGTATTTCTTCCAGCACAAGCTGTATCAGAGCAATCTCGCTGATTGTGTGAACGGTACAGGCCGATTTGCCGCTGCGTGCGTAGTTTCCGCATATAAAATCCATTGCCGTATGAACCGAACCATCCTTACGCGAGTATTTCCGAAGTATTGCCCTCATGTTGAACCCGCAATCTCCGCACTTTAATATTCCTACGAACATGTTCTGGGCTTTTCCGGATGTTTTGCGGGGTTTGAAGGATATCTCGTCAAGCTCCTTGACCATGTTCCAATCCTCTAGGCTTACGAGAGGCTCGTGGGTGTTCTCAACCCGTATCCAATTTTCCTTTGGTTTGCCGACCAATTTATGATTTTTGTAGGAAACAGTACCCTGCTTGCCCTGAACCATGTGGCCGATATAGGCTTCGTTACGCAGTATAGCCTTGACGCTTGACTCATTCCAGAGCCCGTTCTCCGCCCTTGTGCTTTTCTTCCCGTTCCTGCCGTAATATATCGTTTTCGGCGACGGCACGCACTCGTCGTTAAATATGGCGGCTATGGAACGGAAGCCTGAGCCTGCGCGGCGCATCCCGAACATGCGCCGTACGATGTGCGCCGTTTCTTCATCTATTATCAAGCGGTGCTTATTCAGAGGGTCTTTTTTATAGCCGAGCGGGGCGTATGTACCGAGAAATTTGCCTTGCCTCATGCAAGCCAGCTTGACCGCCCGGACTTTCTTGCTGGTGTCCTTCGAGTGGAACTCATTAAAAAGGTTCCGGTATACCATCATGTCGTTGTCGCCAAGTAAGGAGTCTACCGAGTCGTTCATGGCAATAAAGCGGCAGCCAAGCTGCGGTAATGTCTCTTCGGTAAGCCGGCCGACTTCGATATAATTGCGGCCAAGCCGTGACAAGTCCTTAACTATAATCAGGTTAATCCGTTTATCCTCGGCGTCGCGCAGCATACGCCGGAATGCCGGTCTATGGAAGTTTGTGCCGGACCATCCGTCGTCAATGTATACCTCCCGTATCTCCCAACCTTTTTCGTGGGCATAATTCGTCAGCAAGAGGCGTTGGTTTTCTATGCTGACTGATTCGCCTGTGCGTTCGTCGTCCTTGGACAGGCGCAGATACAGCCCGGCCGTATAGATGGCGTCAGGCATTTAAACGCTCCTTGGCTCTGTCGTCCATCTCATCAAGAACATGCCGGACAGCCAGCTTTTCAAGGGTGGGGCCAAGCTCCTTTTCGCCTGTGAAAATGCTGGTGACTTGATATAGCGTTTTTCCGATCGTTACTTCGCGGTAAGAAATATTATCTGATCCCACATAATCACCTCTTACAGAATCCTATGAAACGAGAAATATGTCCTATGCAGATATGCGTTTGCTGTGTTTTATACTCTTGCGAAGATTATTATTATCTGATAATATTAGTTAAGTATAGTAATATAGCTTCGAGATAGTAACAAAGGAGGGGTGCGGGAAGCCGGAAAATTTCTTGCTGTCTACCCTGATGTATGTTACTGCCTGAAAGGCATATTACTATAGTCTTAATACAAACATATAACGAGGTGATTGGAATTGCAGCAGGGATGGATCGGATTCAAAACCGGAAACTGGGAACGTGAAATTGACGTACGAGATTTTATTCAGCAAAACTATACGCCGTATACCGGCGATGAGTCATTTTTGGAAGGCCCTACGGCAAGCACAACAGAGCTTTGGCAGCATATTCTGGAGCTTTACAAGCTTGAAAATCAACAGGGTGTGCTTGATGTCGAGACAAAAATGCCTTCCACAATTACGGCCTACGGCCCGGGCTATATCAAGAAGGAGCTCGAACAGATCGTGGGACTCCAGACGGACAAACCTCTGAAAAGAGCTATAATGCCGTTCGGGGGCCTGAATGTCGTGAGGAGCGCCCTGAAATCATATGGCTATGAGCTGGACAAAGATACGGAAAAAGTATTTAACGAATACCGAAAGACGCACAATGACGGCGTTTTTGACGTTTATACCGAAGAAATGCTCAGAGCAAGGCGCAGCGGGATAATTACCGGTCTTCCCGACGCCTATGGACGCGGACGCATAATCGGAGACTATAGGCGGGTGGCGTTGTACGGAACCGACATGCTTATAGAGCAAAAGCAGCACGAGAAAAAAGAGCTGGACTACTCGGAAATGAACGAATCCACGATACGCCTGAGGGAAAACATCAGCGAGAATATCAGGTCGTTGAAAGAACTTGCCCAAATGGCTTCTTTCTATGGCTTCGACATTTCCGTGCCTGCTAAAAACGCCAAGGAAGCCATACAATGGACATATTTCGGATTCCTTGCGGCGATTAAACAGCAAGACGGCGCGGCTATGAGTCTTGGACGCGTATCGACGTTCTTGGATGTCTATATCGAGAGAGATATCAAGAGCGGAACCCTGAGTGAATCGCAGGCGCAGGAGCTTGTAGACCATTTCGTTATGAAGCTTCGTATGGTCAGGTTCCTGAGGACACAGGAATATAACAATCTGTTTTCGGGCGACCCGACGTGGGTTACGGAAGTTATCGGCGGAATGAGCGAGGACGGCCGCACCCTTGTGAGCAAGACTTCTTACCGTGTGCTTCATACGCTGTACAACCTTGGGCCGGCCCCGGAGCCGAACCTTACGGTTTTGTGGAGTGTGAACCTTCCCCAAAATTTTAAGAATTACTGTGCGAAAGCCTCTATCGACACAAGCTCGATCCAGTACGAGAACGACGACCTCATGCGCGGTTTTTGGGGTGACGATTACGGCATAGCCTGCTGCGTATCGGCCATGCGCCTTGGAAAGCAGATGCAGTTCTTCGGCGCGAGGGCAAATATGGCAAAGGCCCTGCTTTACGCGATCAATGGCGGCAAGGATGAAAAAAGCGGCGAACAGGTCGGCCCGGAATTTGCCCCAATCACAAGCGAATATCTCGACTACGACGAGGTTTCGCGAAAGTTTGACCAGGTTCTGGAGTGGCTTGCGGGTCTGTACATCAGTACGCTGAACGTTATCCATTACATGCATGACAAATATAATTTTGAAAGCTTGCAGCTCGCGCTACACGATAAGGACATCCTGCGCACTCAAGCCACAGGAATTGCGGGTCTTTCCGTTGTCGTCGACTCGCTGTCCGCGATAAAGCATGCCAGGGTCAAGGTCATCCGCAACGATTCCGGTCTTGCCGTTGACTACGAGATAGAGGGCGAGTATCCGGCGTTCGGCAACAACGATACCGAGATAAACAAGATCGCGTCAAATGTCGTCAAGAACTTCATGACGCGTCTCAAAAAGCACTCCACTTACAGGGAGGCTGTGCCCACAACATCCATTCTTACGATTACATCTAATGTGGTATACGGCAAGAAAACGGGCGCAACCCCCGACGGCAGAAAGGACGGCGAACCTTTCGCGCCCGGCGCTAATCCAATGCACGGCCGGGACAAAAAGGGAGCCATTGCGTCGCTGGCGTCGGTATCCAAGCTGCCCTACGCCTACGCTCTTGACGGCATATCCTATACCTTCTCCATCATACCGACAGCCCTCGGAAAAACTCTCCCGGACAGGGTAAACAACCTGGCCGGCATTATGGACGGTTACTTTGCCGAACAGGGTCACCATATAAACGTAAACGTATTTGACCGTGAGACTCTTTTTGACGCGATGGAAAAGCCGGAACTCTATCCGCAGCTTACCATACGCGTATCGGGATACGCGGTAAACTTCGTCAAGCTTACAAGGGAACAGCAGTTGGATGTTATCCACCGTACGTTCCACGAACGGGTGTAGGAAGGAAGCGGCCGCTATGAACAATATAAATGATGTTGTTGGTAAGATTCACTCAGTTGAAACATGCGGCACTGTAGACGGCCCCGGGATCAGGTACGTAGTCTTCACGCAAGGGTGTCCGCTTAGGTGTATGTACTGTCATAACCCGGACACCTGGGACGCAAACGGCAAAGGCTCGCTGACAAAGTCTGTCGGCGAGCTTATGTCGGACATACTCAAATATAAGTCTTACTTTAAGTTCTCGGGCGGAGGCGTAACTCTGACAGGCGGCGAGCCCCTAATGCAGCGGGAATTCGCGCTGGCTCTGTTGTCGGCTTGTAAGGGTGAGGGGCTGCACACCGCTTTGGATACATCGGGGTTTGGCGATATAGATGATTTAACCAAGAAAGTTCTGAGCCGCACCGACCTTGTTCTTCTCGACATCAAGAGCATTAATGCGGATACCTTCAAGAAAGTATCCGGCTTTCCGATAGACAAGACGCTTGCGTTTGCCGAATACCTGCGAGAAGCAGGTATTACGGCCTGGGCGCGCTTTGTGCTTGTGCCCGGCCTCACCGACAACGAGGAGGATTTACACGCCCTGGCCTCCTATCTGACGACACTTACGAATGTTGAAAAAGTCGGTATCCTGCCGTTCCATCAGATGGGAGCGTATAAGTGGCAGGAACTTAAACTAAACTATCAGCTCAAAGACACCCCCACGCCGTCCGAGACCGAGACCGAGAGAGTTAGAGATTTGTTCAGGAGCTATGGGTTTATCGTTAGATAGAACAGAATTATAAAATTTGAGTAAGGTAGTGCTGATAATGCTAAAAACAATTTTTGTGGTGGATGACAGCGCTATAAACCTGGCTATCGCCAAAACGGCTTTGAAGGAGGTGTATCGTGTAATTACGTTTTCTTCGGCGGCAAGGATGTTTGCTCTTTTGGAAAAGGTAACGCCCGACATGATTCTGCTTGACATTGAAATGCCTGAAATGGATGGATTTGAAGCATTGACGCTCCTGAAAGACAACAGAAAATACGCTCAGATTCCTGTCATGTTCCTTACAAGCATGAATGATCCTGAGATTGAGACAAAGGGCTTTCAAATGGGTGTGGTTGATTTTGTAACGAAGCCCTTTTCCGAGAGCGTACTGTTAAACAGAATCAAGACTCACTTGGACATAGACAGCATTATTCGGGAAAAAACCGCTCAGCTTCAAAACTTGCAAAACGGAATTGTGCATGTTCTGGCGGACATGGTTGAAAATCGTGACAAAGGAACAGGAGCGCATATAGAGCGCACTGTCGCATACATAAACGTGCTGGTGGAAGAGTTGACTAAGAGGGGCATATATGCTGACGAAGTCAGCAATATGTACGTGGACTTGTTCTCTTCCTCCGCTCGCCTGCATGATGTGGGCAAGATTGCTATTTCCGACACTATATTAATCAAGCCGGGTAAACTGACGGATGAAGAATTTGCCATAATGAAAACCCATTGCGCAGAAGGCGAGCATGTTATAGATCAAATCATTTTGCGGACAGGAAATGGGGAATTTCTGCGCCATGCCAGATTGTTTGCCGGCACCCACCATGAACGCTGGGACGGTAAAGGCTACCCCTTGGGGCTGTCGGGGACGGATATTCCTTTGCACGGCCGAATTATGGCAATTGTCGATGTGTATGACGCACTGACTTCCGAACGTCCCTATAAAAAAGCCTTCACCCCGGACGAATCATTCAAATACATAATAGATAATGCCGGAACACATTTTGACCCGATTATAGCTCAGGTGTTTGTAGAATCTAGGGAAAGGCTTATGGAAATTTATGCTGATACCCAGAAAATATAGAACCTGGAGGCGGCTGTTAATGGATACAAGTAAAAGATCAATATCGCTGGCGGCAAAGATTACGATCATGACAATGTCCGCTATTTTGATTAGTACGGCTTCAATTGCCATTCTTTCCTATGTAGTTTATCGTAATAACCCTATTAATGACCATGGAAACAGAGCGATTGCCATTGCCCAGACCCTTGCCTCGTCTATTGATTCTGACGAGATGATACGGGCCATTGAAGAAAACGAAAAGAACGATTATTACACTATCATGCAAAACCGGTTTAATCAGGCAAAAAGCGCTGTTGGCGCGTCATTTATGTTTGCCGGGATAGCGGATCAGGATATTGGTTTGATTACATTTATGGAAGCTCTGCTTCCTCACGAGTTTCGCACAGCCGACCTTAACACAATTATTCCATATGAGGTTTTTCCGCCGGAATTTTTTAATGCCCAGCTATATGGAAGGGCTGCCGTGTCGGAGGTTATTCCTTCCGGCGTGGATGACAGCTTTGTAATTGCCGCGTATGCCCCGATTTTTAACCAAAACATGAACCCTATGGGTGTGGTTGGCGTAACAATTGACGTTTCCGACCTATTTGCGCGCAGCAATTCTTTTGCGTTAACAATGATTGCCACCATCTTAGGTATTGTAGCGGTCATTATATGGATGCCGATTATTTGGGTAAGACACAATATCGGCGGGCCGTTGAATCTTTTGTGTGAGGCTTCCAATAAAATCGCCGATGGAGACATGGCCGCACAGATACCGTTTACTTCAGGCGACGAAGTCGGAAAGCTTGCGCAAGCCTTTCGCAATATGCAAAGCGACCTTGCTGCTATGATTGACGAAACACAGAGAGTGAGCAGAGAGATTATTGAAGGAAACTTGAGCTCAAACAAAGCAAGATATTCGGCGAAGGGCGACTTCAATAAAATTATTGACAGTATCGACAATGTGGCCGGGAATGTCCATCAGTATCTAAATAATTTGCAATGTGCCATTGTTATATTCGACCACGATTACAGATTTGCTTTTATAAATGATTATGCTAAAAATCAGGGTTACAACCCTGTAAATCTTCTGGGGAAAACTATTTTTGAGGCAATTCCCGCAAATGAGGCCGAAGTTTTAGGAAAAAACTTTGACCGTGTCAAACTAACTGGGAAAATATACAGGTATAAAATCGACATGGTATCGCCCAATGGTGACCCTTTTAACGCGGATCAGGTTATTGTGCCTATACGGGATTACAGCGGAGTAATTACCACTTATTTAATATCAGGCTATGAAATTACAGATTTGGTGCAGGCTCAAAAGCGTGCGGAAGAAATGGTTCGTATCAATGAGATGCAACTGGCTAAAATGAACCTGATGGTTAAAGCCACCAAGATTGGCATGTGGGATATGGATGTCATAAAAGACGATCCTACCGATTTAGATAATAAGTTCACTTGGTCGGACGATTTCAGGGGCTTGCTGGGCTACAATAGTGAGGACGAGTTCCCTAATTTAGCAAGCAGTGTTGTCAAAGCCATACACCCTGAGGATATTGACCGCGTGATAACTGCCCTTGAGAATCACATTTTAGACACGACCGGAAGAACCCCTTATGACATTGAATATAGGATAATGAACAAAAACGGCGAATATGGTTATTACCGCGATTCTGCCGAAACCATGCGGGACAAGAACGGCAAAGTCGTTCATATGTCCGGCGCTATGCTGGATATAACGGCTACAAAGGTTGCATTAATCGAAAATGAACACCAGCTTAACAAGATTCACCTTATGATAAAAGCTGCTGGTATCGGCATGTGGGATATGATTATTGAAAATATTGACGACCCGACCAATCCTGAAAATCCTTTCACGTATTCCGATGAATTCAGGTGGATGCTTGGATTTACGGATGAGAGCGATTTCCCCAACGTATTTGACAGCGTGCTCGGGTGTATACACTTGGACGATATAGAACCTGTGCTGGGCGCTTTCGAGAAGCACATCCTGGATAGAACCGGAAAAATTCCTTATGATGTAGAGTACCGTATGCGAAAGAAAAACGGGGAATACGCTTACTACCGCGATGTTGGCGAAACCGTCAGGGACGAGCACGGCAAACCGATGCATATATCTGGCGCGCTGCTGGACGTAACAGAGACGAAAAACCTGATATTTGAGGCAAAACACCAAAAACAAGAGGCCGAAGAGGCCAACGCCGCAAAGAGCGCGTTCCTTAGCACCATGAGCCACGAAATACGTACGCCTATGAACGCTATCTTGGGTATTACGGAAATCCAGCTGCTGGACCCAGGCATTTCCTCGGAGACAAAGGAAGCTTTTGAAAAAATTTACGCATCGGGAGACATGCTGCTCAGCATTATTAATGACATACTTGACCTGTCTAAAATAGAGGCCGGAAAATTAGAGCTTCTGATAGACAAATATGAAATCGCGAGCTTGGTAAGCGACACCGCACAGCTTAATATGATGCGCATCGGCAGCAAGCCTATCGAGTTTGAGCTTCATGTGGACGAAAATGTACCAACTTATATGATAGGCGATGAGCTTCGCATCAAACAGATTCTTAATAACTTGCTGTCTAACGCTTTCAAGTACACCAAGTCCGGCTTGGTCAAGCTTATGGTAAGCTTTGAAGAAGCGGAAAAAAGCGATGAAGCAGTACTGGTAATTGCGGTAAGTGACACGGGGCAAGGTATGACGGAGGAGCAGGTAAGTCAGCTTTTTGATGAATTTTCGCGTTTTAATATGGAGGCCAACCGTAATACGGAAGGTACGGGCCTTGGTATGAATATCACAAAGAATCTGATACAGCTAATGAACGGAGAGATCATTGTAGAGAGCGAGCCGGGCAAGGGGTCTATTTTCATTGCCCGCCTGCTTCAAGGCAAGGTTGACTGCGAACCTATTGGCGAGGAGCTGGCCGACAGCCTTCGTCAGTTCCGCACACGCAGCCGCGCGCAGATGAAGCGGGTTCAGATCACCCGCGAATATATGCCGTACGGGAAGATATTGATTGTAGACGACGTCGAGACAAATATATATGTGGCCAGGGGACTCATGACCCCTTATGGACTGAAGGTGGACTCGTCGGACAGCGGATTCTCCGCGATTGAGAAAGTCAAGAGCGGCAAGGAATACGATGTTATATTTATGGATCATATGATGCCGCAGATGGACGGAATAGAAACAACTAAACGCTTACGCGAAATAGGTTATACCAAGCCTATCGTCGCGCTTACCGCTAACGCCGTAGCGGGGCAGGCGCAGATATTTCTTGGAAACGAGTTCGACGATTTTATATCCAAACCTATTGATATACGCAATTTGAATGTGATACTTAATAAGCTTGTACGTGATAAAAATCCATCGGAAGTCGTGGAAGCGGCGCGTCAACAGGCTCTGGAAAAGCAGCCGCAAGCCGTCGCAAGCGATGCTCAAAAGCCGGAGGTTGATCCGCAGTTTATTGAAATAGTTATGAAAGATGCGTCGAGATCTCTGGCTGTGCTGGAGGGTATAGCCGAAAAGGGCGGCCCTAAGGATGAGAACGAGCTGCGAACGTATGTAATACACGTACATGGCATGAAGAGCGCTTTGGCGAATGTTGGAAAGATGGATCTGTCAGCCGCAGCCATGAAGCTGGAAGAATTGGGACGTGAGGATAACACAGAGGCGATAATTGCCGAAACGCCCGAGTTTCTTAATGAATTAAAGGCATTTGTCGCAAGCCTTAAACCCCTAGAGGAAGAAGTCGACGCTGAGGGCGATTTCTTGGATGAAACAGATGAGGGCAATGCGTTGTTACGCGAAAAAATTGTGGTAATAAAGGCGGCGTGCGAGGAATATGACGTAAGCGTCGCAGAAGACGTGATAAATGAGCTGAGAGCGTTGACTTGGTCGCAGCCAATAAAGGAAATGCTCGGCGCGATCTCTGAGCACCTGCTGTATGGTGATTTTGATGAAGTTGCGGAGGTTTCAGGCAAGCTTCTTGCAAAGTTCGATTGATAATCAATAATTGTTCCTTAACAACATATTACTAACGACGCATACGCACGCGACATTTCGATAAAGACAAAGAGCCAGCTTGAAACCAAGTGCCGTAAGGGAGACTTTATCGGTTCTTTCGCCGTGTACGGCTACCGCAAGGACGATTCAAACCGCAGCAGGCTTGTTATTGACGAGTTCGCCGCGGATGTTGTTCGAGATATATTCAAGTGGCGGATTGAGGGGCTTAGCAACCAGGGTATTGCGAACCGGCTAAACAGCATGGGAGTTCTCTCGCCCTATGAGTACAAGCGCGAATGTGGAATGAGATTCAGCACAAGCTTCAAGACCGGCGCGAAGGCAACATGGTCGGCCAATTCCGTCGCGCGCGTGCTCAAGAACGAGGTCTATACCGGAGTTCTGGAACAAGCCAAGCGTACCTCGAGAAGCTATAAAATCAATGATCGAATAGACAAGCCCAAGGAACAGTGGATACGCGTTGAGGGTACTCACGAGCCGGTCGTCTCCAAGGCTGATTTCGATCTTGTTTCCGAACTGCTAAAGCACGACGTCCGCGTCGCTCCCGCGCAGGAGGCCGTATACATATTCGCGGGCTTGCTCAAGTGCAAGGATTGCGGCCAGAACATGGTACGCAAGAGTGTGCCCGGGGACGGCAGGAAGTATGTGTATTTTGTGTGCGTCAGCAATAAGTCTTACAAGTCTTGCAGCCCCCATAATATCAGCGAGAAGATAGTAGAGCAGGCGGTTTTGCAAACAATACAAAGCCACATCGGCAATGCCTTAGACTTTGGAAACATTCTTCGCCGCGTTGAAGCGCTGCCGATGACGCAGCCGGCTGTTCGGAAGCTGGATAAGCAGGCGGCGGCCAAGCGCCGGGAGATTCTCAAATATCAAACGCGGAAGGCCAAGTTGTACGAGGATTTGCAGGACGGCATTCTCGATGAAGAGGAATACACGAAGTATAAAGCGGACTTCACAAGGCTGCACAGCGAAGCGGAGCAAGCCCTTGACCGCCTTAATAATGAGATGGAAGAAGTCATACATAACCGAACGCCCGAGCACACATGGATTTCCAATTTCAAAGAGCGCGGGAACATCGTCGGCCTTTCCCGAGATATCCTAGTGAAGCTGGTTGACAAGATTTTTGTATACGAGGGGAACAAGCTGGAAATCCGGCTGAAATATCAATTTCCGTTTGACATAGCGTTAACTGTGAATGAGGAGGCGTTAGGAATATGGCACGCAAAAGCAGACGTAACGCAAATGAATTAATCAATGATAATTGTGAACAAGATCGCAGAACCTTCAAAACAGCAATTTACGCGCGGCTGTCAATTGAGGACAGCGGAAAGAGGAATAGCGATACGATTGAAAATCAGGTACGGCTTGTCAGGCAATTTGTTGAGGGCCGCCGGGACTTGAGGCTGTGCGCGGTATATCAGGACAATGGGTACTCGGGAACAAGCTTTGACCGCCCCAAATTCAACGAGATGATGAAGGACGTCAGGAGCGGTGAGATTGATTGCATCGCAGTCAAGGATTTGTCCCGCTTTGGGCGCAGCTACATTGAGGCTGGCGACTATCTGGAGAAAGTCTTCCCGTTCCTGGGCACAAGGTTCATCTCCGTAAACGACGGATATGACAACCATGACTATTCATGCAGCCTCGATTGTCTTGCGATATCGTTGAGATGCTTGATAAGCGATGTTTACGCCAAGGATATTTCCAAAAAAATAAGAGCCGCGTTAAGGACAAAGCAGCAACGAGGCGAATTTATCGGAGGCTTTGCGGCATTCGGATATTTGAAGTCGCAAGCTGATAAGCACAGGCTGATTGTAAACGCGGAAACAGCTCCTATCGTAAAGGACATCTTCCGCTGGAAGCTTGAGGGCCTGAGCAATGCCGCGATAGCGCGAAGGCTTAACGGGCTGGGGGTTTTGTCGCCGGGTCGTTACCTATACCGGCGGGGTTTTGTGCAAAGCGGCAGGTACGCTTCCTGCGTCTGGAGGCCGGAAACCGTCAAGGACATATTGACCAATCCTGTGTATACCGGTTGCGTATCCCAAGGTAAGCGGGGGCGCAGCCAAGACGAGTGGATAAATGTCCCCGGCATGCACGAAGCTATTGTTGACAAGGCGGACTTTGAAGCCGTCTCCGCGTATGTCAGGTGATTACGTCGTCGCAATGTATCTGCGGCTTTCGCTGGATGACGGAAAAGAGAGGGAGAGCGGCAGCATTGCGCACCAACGTGACATGCTAGCGAGATATCTTGATGAACACCAAAATCTGTCACACTGCCGACGTGTCGAGTACTCAGACGACGGGTACAGCGGCACAAACTTCAATCGCCCCGGAGTTGTAGAGATGCTCGAAAAGGTTGGGAAGCGTGAGGTCAACTGTATAGTAGTCAAGGACTTGTCTCGCTTTGGGCGAAGCTATATTGAGGTCGGAAATTTCCTTGAACAAGTGTTTCCCTTCCTAGACGTCCGATTTATATCGATTAACGATGGATATGACAGCGCGTGCGAGGCAACCGCGGCGTCCGGCATTGAACTGGCACTGAAAATGCTTGTTTATGACCTTTACAGCAAGGATTTGTCCGCAAAGCTAAGGAGCGCTAAACTTGCCCAAATAAGGCGCGGTGAGTTCATAGCGCCAAATGCGCCGTATGGGTACAGAAAATCCGCCGAAGTTAAGAATAAGTTGGAGGTTGACGAAGATACGGCGTGGGTAGTCAGGTATATTTTCGAGCTTGCCGCTGCCGGAGAAAGACTGGCGGAGATTGCAAGAATTTTAAGCGCCAAGGACGTCCCGCCGCCTAACGCAAGATGGAGCGGTTCAAAAGTCAGGCGGATACTGCAAGACGAGCGCTATACAGGTTCCATGGTGGGGCATAAGTACGAACACTTGTATTTTAAGGCTCCGCAGACCTCTGTACCAAGAGATAGGTGGATCGTTGTGCCGGATACTCATGAAGCGATTATACCTAAGGCTGTGTTCGACGACGTTTTGTGCAGTCTTGACACCAGCCGATGATGATGCAGGGTGGTCAAGGCGGATTTGGCGGCGGCGACAATATGATGATGCTCATGCTGCTGATGTCGATGATGCAGCCTGGCAAGGGCATGGGAATGTGTGCAATGGAAGGTTAGTAATGTAGCGATTGCACTTGAGAAAAAACCAAATTTTCTGGAATCCCCGGCCTGCTGCTGCCGGGGTTCCGGAAAAATTGGGATTGGTTTAAAGTGGAATTGCTGTAGAAGCAGCGAAAACCGCATACCGATTTATACAGTCGGTATGCGGTCGTCTTTGTGGAGATGGTGAGATGGAGCATGAGAACAACTCAAGCAGCGATATGCCGAGCATGATGGCCATGATGCTGCAAATGTTTGGCGGTGCCGGCGAGGCGGATGAAGATGGACAAGCCGCAGCCGAACAATCTGCAAAGATCAGACAGGCTATGGAAATGGCACGGATGTTCCAAATGTTTAGTAATATGGGTCAGGCCCCGGACACAGAGACTAAGGAGACAGCTTCACCACCGGGCGAGGATGACGATGCTTTCGGACATGCCGCGAAAAACGGGTTTTACGACACGCCGATCCTCACGCCTGAGCTTGTTACAATAAAGTCGGCAATACCGCATATCGAGCGAAAGTACCAGAAGCCGCTGGGCATATTGGTTAAGCTGATCGAAATGCAGCGCCTGATGGATTTCTATGGCCCGGAAAAGGGCTTACAGGCTATGTCGGGAGATGTCCGCGAAGCGGACAGCGCCGAACGCAGGCGGAATATGCTTTGCGCGATAAAATCCAACACAGCCGACGAGACGGCAAGAACCAAGATTGAAATAATGCTCAAGGCTTTGGACATATCTGAACTGATGCGCAGGATTTAGAACCTGTATTAGTACACTGGAACGCTGTCTTGGCGGTTGAACTCCACCCCACGAAGCCAAAACCAGGCTTCGTGGGGGACCCCGGTTTTCCGCCACAGTTCACCCCATAAAGCCAAAACCTGGCTTTATGAGGACCCTGGGTCGTCGTCAGTTCCTTGCGTACCTCTACGGGTACTACGCTTAGTCCACCCCACGAAGCCAAAATCGGGCTTCGCGGGGACGGTGAATTACAATAACAAGAGCAACAGTAAAAAACAAACCACAAGATATCCCAAACGTGGTATAGTAGGAGCACCACACAACTACTAAAAACGGAGGGATACCTAGTGGCATACCGACATTTTAGC
>Ga0131853_10002068_pt1 | contig 36036 bp, 36 predicted proteins | sample TergutLab28metaG_FD_92764 | JGI IMG/M metagenome (GOLD analysis project Ga0131853, IMG submission 92764) | Labiotermes labralis P1 segment gut microbial communities from Petit-Saut dam, French Guiana - Lab288 P1 (version 2) (version 2) | ecosystem: Host-associated > Arthropoda: Insects >... | reverse complement strand
TTATCTTCTTCTATCTCTTCGCCAACTTGAAGTATACGTCCCTCAATACCAATTGTAAGGTCTACCGCATCTGATGTGATGTAAGTTGTAAAAATGCTTGATTTCAAATCATCTTCACTTACACGAGGTAAGCCTATAAACATATCATATGCGTCGCCACCGTTTGCTTTAAAGTCTGTAATTGCAAGGGTGAAAACTGTTGATGTATCGTTTTTATCAAGCTCTACACCGTTGACAACAACGTTTAAAACACGGCTTCCAGCCTCTGCATAACCATCAAATGAGAAAGAAAATCCTGAAACTTGTGGGAATCTTCCGTTGTCTTGAGGCCATTGTGACACACCATTTTCAAGTGCTTCCCAAAGGATACTTGGTGTGATTTCTACAACAACAAGATAGTTGATAAAGGGGAGGATTCTTGCAACATCACCAAATGTGATGTCTCCTGCTTCAAGGCTGTCACGGATTGCACCGCTGTTCATGATTGCAAGGTCTGCACCGCTTGACCATGCAAACGCATCTGCAACAAGGTTTCCAAGTGGAAGCTCCTGTGTGCGGATATATCTGCGGTCACCTTCAAGGAAGTTTGGTGTATAAGCTACAACAACGTCTGCAATTTCTGAAATTTCGTCAACCATTTCTTGAATAAGTGTTGCAACTTCTTCATCACGGTCAAAGTTTTCAAAAGCATAGTCACGGTCAATAAGTGATGCAGCCATAGAAATTTCGCTGCCGGCTACTGTAATGTCAACTCTGCCGAGGGTTCTTCCATGCTCGAAAGCTTGAACAATAAGAGTGCCGCCAACAAGTGAGCCTTCTTCAAGTGTTGTATGGCTATGACCATCAATGATAAGGTCAATGCCTTCTACTGCAAGAGCAAGCTCACGTGAGCTAAAGCCTCTTTCATACCCGCCTTCATAGCCAAGGTGAGTTACAGCAATAATCATGTCAACTTCAAGTGCTTGAAGTGCTGCAATAGCAAGTTCAGCAGCAGCAGCAGGGTCCCCGAAATTAATGTCACGAACATTGTTTGGGTGAGTTACAATTGGGGTTGAAGGTGTAACAAGTCCAAAAAATCCAACTGTAAGACCTGCAATTTCAACTGTTGCGTATGCATCAAAAACAAGTGAATTGTCTGTATTCCAGAAAACATTTGCAGCAAGGATTCCAAACTCTGCATATTCTTCTAGTTCGATAAGACGATTAACTCCAAAGTTAAAATCATGGTTTCCCGGTGTCATGAAGCTGTATCCGGCAAGGCTCATGAGCCTAACTGCATTAAGCCCTTCGCTAAAGTTTACAAATGGGACACCATTAATTGTGTCACCAGCGTCAATAAGTAATGAGTACTCTACACTGTTTACAATACTTCTAACAACATCTAAACCAATTGTGTTTGGAAACTCTGCGTCATGCAATCTACCATGCATGTCATTTGTGTGAAAAATTGTAAACGAAACTTCGCTTATGTCTGTGGCTTCTGTTTCTGCAAAAACTTGTGCCGGTATAGCAAGCGCAAGTGAAACCACCAACAATAAAAATACTGCTCTTATTTTTTTCATAAGAACCTCCTGTATTTAATATTTAAAACCATATAAATAATACATGCACAGCTATTAAATTGCAAGAAAAAACAAAAAATATCGTGTGCTTATATTCTCTTGCAAAACTCATAGATTATAGTAAACTTAAAAACATACTAAAAAATGGATTATAATAATCAGTTAAATAAAAGGAGAGCTTTTTATGAAAACAGCTTACAAACATTGGCAGACCCTTAAAGATGAAATAAAGTCCGCTGGGCTTTGGAAAACAGAGCGGGTAATAACAACTCCGCAGTCATCAGTAATTTCAACAACAGAAAAACCGTTGGTTGTTAACATGTGTGCAAACAATTACTTAGGGCTTGCCAACAATGATTTAGTAAAAGTAGCTGCAAAAGAAGGCATTGACAAATGGGGTTATGGTTTATCATCGGTGCGTTTTATTTGCGGTACACAGGAGCTTCACAAAACTCTTGAAGGAAAATTAAGCGAATTTTTGCAAACAGAAGACACAATTTTGTATTCCTCTTGTTACGACGCTAACGGGGGATTGTTTGAAACAATTTTGACTGCCGAAGACGCAATAATTAGTGATGAATTAAATCATGCAAGTATTATTGATGGTGTGCGTTTATGTAAGGCAATGCGCTTCCGCTACAAAAACAATGACATGGCTGACCTTGAATCAAAGCTAATTGAAGCAGATGAAAAAGGTGCAAGAATTAAAGCCGTTGTTTGTGATGGTGTTTTTTCTATGGACGGTGTAATTGCAAACCTCCCGGCAGTATGTGATTTAGCCGAAAAATATGATGCAATTGTTATTGTAGATGACAGTCATGGTGTTGGTGTAATTGGAGATAATTTAAAAGGTGCACATGAGTATCATGGTGTAATGGATAGAATTGATATTTTAACCGGTACTCTTGGGAAAGCCTTAGGTGGTTCTTCCGGAGGGTATACAAGCGGCAAAAAAGCTATAGTTGATATTCTTCGCCAGCGCAGCCGCACTTATCTTTTTTCAAATACGCTTTCTCCAATAATTGCAAGCGGTACTTTAAAGGTTTTGGACATTGTTTCAAATGATGTAAACCTTAAAAAGCAGCTTAAAGAAAATACAGCTTATTTTAGAAATGGTATAAAAGAAATTGGGTTAAACATAGTTGACGGAGAACACCCAATTGTACCTGTTATGCTTTATGATGAACTTTTGGCTCAAAAAATGGCTGAAAAGCTTTTGGAAAAAGGAATTTATGCTATTGGATTTTTTTATCCTGTTGTTCCAAAAGGAAAAGCAAGGGTGCGGTGTCAAGTTTCCGCAGGTCATACTATGGAAGAGCTTGATAAGGCGTTAAAGGCGTTTAGGGAATGTAAAGAAGAGTTGGGTATTTGACACTTATGTAAAAACCATACCCCTGATATCACTTTTGCAATTGTGATATCGGGGGTATGGTTTTTTATTTCATTATTTTAACTTGAAAAATTATCTGTTCAAAATCCAATCAAGTATAACCTGTAAAACATCTTTAGACACATTATCATCAGCCATATAGTCACGAATATCATTGTAAGGTGTTTGTGAAGTCATGAGTAAATGGTTCAAACCTTCAAACAACATTGTTGTTACATGCGCCATGTCCGTTGTATACTCCTCCATCAAACGGAAATCGTTTTCAAGGAATATTTGCCAGTCTCTTTCCATGTGCAAAATAAGAGTTGGTATTTCATATGCTGAAATAATTGGAAGTGGCAAAGAATTTAAAAGCGAAAGATGATAAACACCCGGGAATCCAAAAATAGGCGGAAGCAAAAGAAGTTCTTCATGCGAAAGTTCCATAAGTTTTCTTGCATCTTCAAGCATTTCTGTAACCATAGCAAGTTGTTCATCTGCCATTTCTTGTGGGAAACCAAGAAGCACAGCGTCATTTAAAAGCTGAACATTTTGGTCAAATTGAAGTTCAAACGCAACCCTTGGTGTTCCGGCAAGCATTATAGCACCATCAAGGTTGCCATCACGGGCAATGCGTGGTGCAATTGTTCCACCCATGCTTAAACCTGCAACAATAACATTACTAAAACGGTCGTCGATTCTAAGCATTTCTGCTGCAACAAGTGCATCTTCAATAGACTCTGCTTCTATTGTCAGATTGTTGTTTCCATACATCTCAAGAAATAAATCCATATTTGTAAACGAACGCTCGTTGAAGCGAAGCACGGCAACCCCGTTTGACGAAAGGAAGTTTGCAATATCTAAAAATACACGATTGTTAAAAATGCTTGAATCCATATTGTGCGAGCCTGAGCCATGAACCAGAAAAATAACCGGTACGGGGTTTTCTGCACTTGCTTCATGCGGTACTGTTAAAATACCGTCAAGCTCCCACACTGTACCTTCGCCAACGATTACTGCTTCGCTGTAAAAGTTTGCATTTTCCAAAGGTTCAGCCGAGATAAATGTGGAGCTTGGTGTGAAAAAACCGGCAATAAAATAGTTCTTGTCTATAAAAATGCTGTGTGTCATTTTACGGGTGGTATACAAGGCTTCAACTGTAAACATATAAAAGTCTTCGTCATAAACTCTGTTCACAATTTCAAAGCTTATTAAATTTCCGCCAATTGCAAATAAGTCAACTGCTAATTGTGGTGAAACTGCTTGTAGTTCAGGTGTCATCATCATAAAAACTGCCATAGCATCAAGTGTTTTGATGTTATGCATAAGTTCTTCAACAAACAAAGCAGGGTCAATTGATTCAATTTGAGGTTCTAGCCATGGTGGGTTTATATGAACTGATTGATTATAGCTTACCCATCGGACTGTATAACCAAGGGTTTCAAGCACTTGACGAACCGGAATAAATAAAGTATCGCCCACCATCTCCATCACAGTTGGAATAGAATTGCCATTAAAAATAAAATAACCGTTTTGGTAATCAAAAGAAAATTGGTTAGAACCGGTGGTAAAAACCCCGTCTTCTTCTTGATAACCTAAAAACTCAAAAGTTTCATTTGCCGGAACAAAAGAAATACCATTACGGACAAAAGCACCTTCACCGCTGTAGTTCATCCTATGCCCAAAAATGCTAACATCAACTTCAATTGTTGCAGCATAAACCGGTACAACTAAACCAACAGCAATTGTAGCCGCCAAAAAAAGGGACAACAATTTTCTCCAGTTTTTCACATCAAAAACCTCCATTTATTTTAGACTTCTCCAGAGAAGTCTCTTGTTAAATGTTCTAATGTTTCAAATGTATACCCCATTTGTTTATACTTTGTCAATAGTTCGTCAAGGATTAATGCATTAGTTTTTGATGTGTTGTGAAGAAGAATAACCCCTCCACTATGAGTACGAGGGATAAGTTTAGAAAATGCTTCCTCTTTTGACGGTTGGTTTTTATCCTCCCAGTCTTTGTATGCAGCACTCCAAAAAATTGTTTTGTATCCGGCTTCTTTTGCCAGTTTTAAATTTGCTTCGCTGTAGATACCACGTGGCGGGCGGTAAAAACGGGGAATGTCACTGCCTGTAACGCTTTTGTATATCTCTTCAACCTGTGTGAGTTCCTTCATAAATGACTCTTTATTGTTGATTTTACTCATATCCGGGTGACTCATTGTGTGGTTTGCAATTATATGACCTTCCGAAACCATGCGGTTTATAAGCTCCGGGTTGCTTTTAATGTAAGTGCCTACAAGAAAAAACGCTGCGGGGACATCGTGTTTTTTTAAGGTGTCTAAAATTCCGGCTGTTAAATTATTTTCATATCCTGCGTCAAATGTTAAATACAAAACTTTTTCGTTTTCTGCGCCAATAAAATAAGCATCAAATTGTTTTAGATATTCGGCTGTAGCATTTCCATTTGGACGTTCACCATTTTTGGGGAAGTGAAGCCCCCAGTTGTCTGCAAAAACATGTTTGGTCATTAAAATAATAAAAAACAAAACAAGTGAAACCGTAAATATTTTTTTCATCGTTGTCATAAATATAAATCCCTTCAAATATAATTTAATCTATAGTTTTATACGGAGGGATTTTTTTATGCATGAAAATATATTTGCTTTTTTAGGCAGCGGTATTGTTAATCAACTAAAAAAAACAAATTTTGACGGGAAGCTTTCAGAAATTAGAATACGAGTGGACAAGCCTCTTATGATAAAAGTAGGAAAAGATAGTTTTGCGGTTTACAACGGTGAGCTTTTGCCTGCAAGCGGAAAAAGCTTTAAACCTTCTTTAAATGATATTCGTGAAACAATGGAGCGCATTAGCCAATATTCTTTTTACGCTTTTGAATCAGAACTTACAGAGGGCTATATTACAATCCCGGGTGGGCATAGGGTTGGAGTGTCCGGTCAGGTTGTAATGGAAAGCGGCAATGTAAAAACCTGGCGGTACATCAGCGGTATAAACATAAGAATTGCACACAGTGTATATGGAGCAGCTGATAGTGTGATTCCTTTTATTTGGGACAAGCAAAATTTCAAGCATACTATGATAATCTCCCCACCCGGTTTTGGAAAAACAACACTGCTTCGTGACATAATACGCCAGATATCAAACAAAGCTCTTACAGTAGGTCTTGTTGACGAACGTGGAGAAGTTGCAGGCTCGTTTCAAGGTATCCCCCAAAACGACGTGGGGCTGCGTACCGATGTAATAAGCGGCTGTCCAAAGGGGACGGCAATGTTTATGCTGCTTCGTGCCATGTCACCGGAAGTTATTGCTGTTGATGAACTTGGAGGAGAAGCAGATACTCATGCTGTAGATGCGGTTATAAATGCCGGGGTTAAACTTTTATGTACTGCCCATGGCAACTCGCTTGAAGATGCCAGGGCAAATCCGCTTCTTGCACCCCTTATCTCAAGGGGGATTTTTGAGCGGTTTATTGTTCTTGGGGAATTTGCAAAAGTTACAGATGTTTTAAACAATCAAATCTGATTTTTCTTTGATTTTAAAGGTTTCAAAATATTTTTCTTCCATAGGAATCCATATGTCTTGAAAACGCTTAGCAGCAGTACTCCCTCTAAATTTTATACGGAGAATTTGCTCATCAGGTTCAACATCCGAAAAAACTCTTAATCCCATATAATCATTAAAGTTAGGGTGCTGGCTGTATGAACCTTCTATAACAATCCATTTGTAATTGTAAACACTGTAAGCTCGCAGATAATCTTCTGCTACACAGTCATAACCTTCATAATCAAAGTTTTCACCAGCAACAAGATGTTTTAATACATGGTCAATAAAACGCTCATAGTGAATATTTCCACCTGGTGCTTCAAGACGTTCTTTTGTTCGATAATCTTTAGGCAGAAAAAAATTATCCATTTTTATTACCCACGCTTCAAGAATATTTTCTAAATCCACACCCATTGTTGATTTTCCGGATCCGGCACGACCATCAATTGCAATAATTTTATTTTCAAGACCATTTGCAGCCTTTAAAATAGGGATAAGTCGGCTTTTTCTTTTTGAAATAACACGATAAGCCGGCATTTCCTTTTCACGATATTCATAGCTGTGGCGTACAGGTTTTGGCTCTCCGTCGGCAAGAAGCTCCTTTTTGTAATTAATAAAACCCTCATAAGAAAACGGAAAAGCACCCTGTTTAGTAAGCTCCTCGGCTTCATCAACAAGTTTAAAATATAGGTGCCTTGCTGCTTCTTTTTTCTCCTCCTTATCTTTCACATGACTTTCTTCAAATTCGTCAAAATATATATACTCTTCATTGATTGAATAATAAAACATGTTAAAAAGCCATTCACTTGGAAGCCCGAATTTTTTCCATGCACCCATGTTTATTCTGCTTGCATTTTCAGAAAGAACTTCCTCAAGTTCTATATCACTTGCCGGGGTATCTTCATATTCCTCGTTAAAATGGTATTGTGCGTTTTCTTTGTTTAAAACAAAATGTTCTGCCCCAAAAGCAGCCTGAAAACAGTACTTAAAAATATCTTGTGGATGATATGCCGTGGTCATGCTGCTGCCTCCGCTTTAATTGGATAACGCAAAGGAATTACCCTTTCACGCTCAAGAGCCATTACAACGCTTGGAATAAATGCAAGCTGGATAACAAGACCGGGTAAAGAGGTAACAAAGTAACTGGAAGCCCAAAGACCCATAGTATAATTTGCAGTCCAAACCTCGTTTACATAAGTACCTCCAAAGAAGTAAATATATTGCGCAAATCCTGCAATAATACGCCCCACAAGCATTGCGACAACAAGGCTTACATACAAATCAAGAGTTGCACTTCTTGTACGGACGAAATAAATCATAACTCCGGTTACAAGCCCGTAAACAGCAAGTTCAATTGACATAAGTGAGGCAATAGCCATTGTTGGCGGCATACCTGTAAGCATTGTAGAAAGTATAGGTCCAACTGCCCCTGTGATAAGTCCAAATTTCCAGCCGCAAACCAGCCCTGCAAGTAGTACCGGTATATGCATAGGCAATAAAATCGACCCGGCACGTGGAATAGTGTGAAATGCCATTGGCAAAACAACACAAAGCGCAATAAGCATAGCCGTTACAACAAGTTTTCTTGTAGTTGACATTTTTGTCATAATAAAATCCCCTTTAATTTATAAGTTCGATTGTGTATCCAAAATTGCGAAGCTGATAAATAATACTGTCTTGCCCAATAAGGTGTGCAAGTCCTACAACAATGAATACTTTTTGCTCGTATGCCATAAACTGCCTTATTTTTTCTGTCATGGAAATGTCTCTTTCAAGCATTAGTGCGTTGTTGTATTCTTCAAGTAAATGCAGCGGCATGGCTTCTTCTGATGCGTTTGTCAGCTCATAAAATGCTGCTTCATCGCCTGTTTTCCATATACTATAAAGATGAAGCAGAGCTTCTACTCCATAATCTAAGTCTAAGGAATCTTCGATTAAAAAAATATGCAGCTCATTTGAGAAATTTGCAAAAACACTTGCTTGCATTTCCATTGATTCAAGTTCAATTATTGGTTTTCCAAGTAAATTTGCTTCGTTTATGAAAAACAAATCAATTCCGTCTTCCGAATTTAACCCGGCTTCATGAAGTGCAACTTCTAAAATAAGTGAATAAAAGGCAAAAGGGTGGAATACTCTTGCCAGTTGTGAAAGTATGCCTCCAAACTCTTCCCTTTCCTCAAGAATTTCTGTTGCCCTGTAAAACAAATCTTCACCAATAATATCCGGAAGAGCTACCCCTTCCGGCAGGATAAAAAGGCTAGCAAATGCCATTTGCGCCCCTAAATCGTTAAGGATTGCTGCAATGTCAACTTCAACGGCTAAGTAATCTGTCCTTGCAAAAGCATCCATTACGTAGTCAGGAAGAGGGTAAGCGTCTTCATTTGCCGCATGAATTGAGCCAAATAAGTAAACAGATTGCCCGTTATCATTTGTTGCACGCCACAAAAGTGGGGATAAAGCAGCCTCAACGTGTACGCTGTCCGTGGTAGTTGTATCTTCTTCGTGGCTATTTTCATCACTTCCACATGATACAAAAATGGTTGCTAATGATATTAAAATCAAAATTAAAAAGTATTTCTTTTTCAAAATGTATACTCCTTTATGATACAAAAAGCTGGATTGTGTTTCATTATGTGTTAATTAAATCGTCCATTGTGAAGTTGCCTGCCGTTTTTCCTACTAAAAATTTTGCAGCTTTTAAAGCACCTTCTGCAAAAACATCTCTTGACTGAATAATATGAGTTAGCTCAATTACTTCATTTGCTCCTGCAAAAATTACACTGTGTTCGCCAATAATATTTCCGCCACGAATTGCCGATAAACCAATTTCGTTTTTGTCACGCTCTTTTTTACACGCACTTCTGTTTGTTACATAGTTCATTTTGTCTTCAAGCGGACTATTTATTGCATCGGCAAGCAAATATGCCGTTCCGCTTGGTGCGTCAAGTTTTTTGTTGTGGTGTTTTTCAACTATCTCTATATCAAAACCGGATTCGTGCAAAAGTTTTGACATACGGTTTAAAACATTTGTAAGTAAGTTTATTCCCAGTGACATATTTGGGGAAAGCATTATTGGAATATTTTTTGATGCTTCATCTATTGCAGAAACTAACCTTTCACTTAGCCCGGTTGTGCATATTACAACCGGTTTTTTTGTCTTAATGCTGAGTTTGATTAAGTATATAATGTCATCTTCTGCTGTTGGGGGCAAAAAACAAATTGAAACATCAAATGGAGTTTGAAATCCTTCAAGGTCTGAATTAATCGGAAAACTGGGGTTTAATGTCGTAGCGTATAATGTGTCTGTTCCTGCAACAATTTCAAACTCTGTGCTTTGCTCCGCTAATTCACAAACGGCTTTTCCCATTCGTCCAAGGCAGCCACATAATAAAATTTTTGTTTTATGCATTTTTATCAATTCTTTCAAATTCTTTTTTTAATGCTTCTTTTAAGGAATCTTCAATTTCTACAAGCGGCAAACGGCATAAGCCAACATCAAATCCTTTTAACGTTAGGGCATATTTCACCGGCATTGGGTTTACATCACTAAACAATAGTCTTATTAGTGGAAGAAGCTCAATTTGTAGTGTTCTGCTTTCCTCAAGTTTGCCATTAAAAAATTCTGCTGTAATACGATGTACAATGTTAGGCATGATGTTTGCAATTGTAGAAATTACACCTTTTCCGCCCATGCTAAGTACCGGCACAATATGGTCATCGTTGCCGGAGTATACATCAAAACCATCACCGCAACGCTCAAAAACTTCGCAAATTTGACTAATATCACCGCTTGCTTCTTTTACTGCAACAATATTTGGGATTTTTGATAGTTCCTCCATTGTTTTTGGTGAAATATTTATCCCTGTTCTGCTTGCCACATTGTAAACAATAATTGGCAAATCGACTGATGATGCAATTTTAGAGTAATGAGTAACAAGCCCCTTTTGGGAAGTTTTGTTGTAATAAGGTGAAACAAACATTAGAGCATCAGCACCCACTTGTTGAAGTTTTTTGCCGATTTCACAGCACTTTGCAGTATCGTTTCCACCGCCGCCACCTACAATTGGCATTTTCCTTTTAAACTCATTTTGGTATTTTTTTGCGGACTCTACTGCTGTTTTTACAACGTCCACATGTTCGTCTGTGGTTAAAGTTGAAACTTCACCTGTTGTTCCACAGGAAATAATTGCGTCGGTATGATTTTCAAAATGAAATTTAATCAATTTTTCATAAACATTTGGATTAAACTTATTTTCTTTGTCAAATGGTGTACAAATGGCAACACCCGAACCTGTAAATATAGACATTAACAATCACCTTCTATCTTAGATTATGTCATAGTACTCCAAAAACTGGAGGGAGTCAATTACAATACATTTTTTAAAACAAAAACATTTGTTTGCATAATTAAAAAATTTGTAGTAAATTATTCTCTGGCACAAAAAAGTTTGCAAAGCAAACTTTTAACAACCAGTTGTGAACACCGAAACCGAAGGTTTCGGCAGGAAAATGCGGAGCAGTTTCCTGGCACATGACAAAATCTTAGGAGAATTTCTTATGGACAAAATTATTGTAAAAGGCGCAAGAGGAAATAATTTAAAAAACATTAACCTTGAAATACCAAGAAACAAAATGGTAGTTTTTACAGGAGTAAGCGGCTCGGGAAAAACATCCCTTGCTTTTGACACTATTTATGCGGAAGGTCAGCGTAGGTATGTGGAGTCTCTTTCTGCATATGCTCGTCAGTTTTTAGGGCAGATGGAAAAACCTGATGTGGATTTTATTGAGGGTTTAAGCCCTGCAATTTCTATTGACCAAAAAACTACTAACCAAAACCCACGGTCAACTGTTGGGACAGTCACCGAAATTTATGACTATTTACGTTTACTTTACGCCCGTGTTGGTATTCCTCATTGCCCAAAATGCGGCAAAGTTGTGGAAAAGCAAACTGTAGACCAAATTGTAGACCAGATTTTGCTTTTGGAAGATGGTACGAGGCTTCAAGTCCTCGCCCCTGTTGTGCGTGCCAGAAAAGGCGAACATGTTAAACTTCTTGAAGATGCAAGACGGAATGGGTATGTAAGGGCAAGAATTGATGGATATGTACATGACCTTGGTGAGGAAATAAGTTTAGACAAAAAGAAAAAACATACTATTGAAATTGTTATTGACCGTCTTGTTGTGCGTGATGGTATTGGCAAAAGATTATCTGAATCTATTGAGGCAGCAATGGTTTTAACCGGTGGAGTTTTGGTTATAAATGCTGAAGATAAGGATAAAAAAAGTGTTGACACAACTTTTAGCCAGCATTTTGCATGTGCCGACTGCCAAATCAATTTACCTGAAATCGAGCCAAGAATGTTTTCATTTAACAACCCGGCAGGTGCATGTCCTGATTGTGCCGGTCTTGGGATGAAGCTAATTTTTGACCCGGAGCTTATTGTGCCAAATCCGCAGCTTAGCCTAAACCAAGGAGCACTAGCTGTCCCCGGCTGGAATGCAACACGAAACGAAAACAGCACAACCCATTCTATTATTGAACAAATTGCAAGCAAACATAATTTTAGCCTGGATACACCATATGAAGGGCTAACTGAAACTGCAAAAAATATATTAATGTTTGGTTCGGGGGAGCAAATAACTGTTACCTACCGTTCCCATGACGGGACAGAGCGGACTTACCCATATACTTTTGAAGGGGTCGTAAATAACGTAAAAAGAAGATATGACGAAACTTCTTCAATACCCACAAAACAAGAATATGAAACATTTATGACAAGTATAAAATGCCCAACTTGTGACGGTAAACGTTTGCGCCCGGAATCTTTGGCAGTAACTGTTGGCGACAAGTCAATTTCTACAGTTACAGAAATGACAATAAGTGGTGTGCAAAGCTTTTTTAACTCACTTGAAATGTCCAAAAGCCAAATGATTATTGCCGGTCCTATTTTTAAAGAAATTGATGCTCGTACCGGCTTCTTAATGGATGTTGGTTTAGACTATTTAACCCTTTCCCGTGCGGCAGGGTCACTTTCAGGTGGTGAAGCTCAGCGGATTAGGCTGGCAACTCAAATTGGCTCCGGGCTTGTTGGAGTTGTTTATATCTTGGACGAGCCAAGTATCGGTTTGCACCAACGTGACAACGACCGATTGCTAAAAACTTTGCGCCACCTTACAAACATTGGAAATACTTTAATTGTTGTTGAACATGATAATGACACAATGTGGGCTTCCGACCATATTGTTGATATCGGACCAAAGGCAGGTATTCATGGTGGAGAAGTAGTTTTTTCCGGCAAGGTTAAGGATTTAGTAAAATGTAAAACAAGTATTACCGGAGAATATTTAAGTGGTAAAAAGCAAATAAAAACCCCGTCAGTAAGACGTGAATGGGGCGATAAGTTTTTATTTATAAAAGGGGCAAAAGAAAATAATTTAAAGCAAATAAGCGTAAAAATCCCTGTTGGGTTGTTTACTTGCGTAACAGGTGTGAGCGGCTCGGGCAAAAGCTCTCTTGTTAATGAAATTTTGTATAAACGTTTGGCACGGGATTTAAACCGTGCAAGAGTTAAGCCGGGGTCACATGAAGATATTTTGGGTCTTGAGCATTTGGATAAAATAATTAACATCGACCAAAGCCCCATTGGGCGTACCCCACGGTCTAACCCTGCAACTTACACCGGGCTTTTTGACTTGGTTCGTGATGTTTTTTCTCAAACGCAGGAAGCAAAAATTAGAGGATACCAAAAAGGAAGATTTAGTTTTAATGTCAAAGGCGGACGTTGTGAGGCGTGCTCCGGTGATGGCATAATAAAAATTGAAATGCACTTTTTACCGGATGTTTATGTACCTTGTGAAGTTTGCAGCGGCAAACGATACAACCGTGAAACCCTCGAGGTAAAATACAAAGGGAAGTCCATTTCTGATGTGTTGGATATGACAGTAGAAGCTGCGCTTGAATTTTTTGATGCACTCCCACGTTTAAAGGATAAGCTTCAAACACTTTATGATGTTGGTCTTACGTATATCAAACTTGGTCAGTCTTCAACCACCCTTTCCGGAGGCGAAGCTCAAAGGGTAAAATTAGCAACAGAACTTTCCCGCCGCCAAACTGGCAAAACTTTGTATGTACTTGATGAGCCAACAACCGGGCTTCATGCTGCCGATGTGCATAAGCTTATTGGTATACTTGAAAGGCTTACAAACGGTGGAAACACTATTGTTGTAATTGAGCATAACTTGGATATGATAAAAACTGCTGATTATATTATTGACTTAGGCCCCGAAGGTGGCGGAGCAGGCGGGGAGATTGTGGTTTGTGGTACTCCTGAGGAAGTTGCAAGGCATGAAGGGTCATTTACCGGGTTGTTTTTGAAAGAGGTTTTGTAGTTTGGGTAACATTATTACCATAATTAATTTAATAGGACATTTTCTTGACTAAATGTCTAAGTTGTGATAGTCTTGCATCTGTGAAATTGAGTAACCGCTCAGTTGTAAGGTTTTAAATGAATCTATTCTACCTTACCTGGCGAGTACTTCCATAATTTAAGGAGGTGTAACATGTTAGCAATTATTGAAACTGGTGGAAAGCAGTACAAGGTAAAAGCAGGAGACGTTATAACTGTTGAAAAGTTAAATGCAGAAGCAGGAACATCTTTTACGTTTGACCGTGTGCTTGGGCTTATTGATGGCGAAACTGTAAACTTTGGCAAACCTTTTGTATCCGGAGCTACAGTGACGGCACAAATCGTAGGTGATTGGAAAGCAAAAAAAGTTATCATCTACAAATACAAGTCTAAAAAAGGTTTCCATAAGAAAAAAGGTCACAGGCAACCACTAACACAAATCAAAATCGAATCTGTAAACAGCTAATTTTTTTGTTATGATTAAAGCAATTATTATCTATAGTAAAGATGGTAAAGTTTGTGGCTTTGAAGTAGAAAATCATGGTGAGCCAATTGTTTGTGCTGCTGTTTCAATGCTTACATTAAATACTGCAAACAGTATTGAATCTTTTACAAAAGATGATTTTGATTGTGACTATGAAGTTGATGGTGGTTTTATAAGTTTTATTTTTAAAAACTCCAAAAAAATTTCAAGTGGTGCAAAAATTCTGCTTGATTCCTTGGTGTTGGGCTTAGAGTCAATTCAAGAGCATTACCCTGAAAATATAAGCGTGACACACAAAAAAGTTTGCTAAGCATAGGAAAGTGAAGTGAATGTTATGATAAAATTAAATCTTGGATTCTTCGCTCACAAAAAGGGTGTAGGGTCAACAAAAAACGGACGTGACTCAAATGCTAAGCGTTTAGGTGCTAAACGTGCAGATGGTCAGTTTGTACTTGCAGGAAATATTCTTTATACACAAAATGGAACAAGAATCCACCCAGGCAATAATGTTGGACGTGGCTCAAATGATAACTTGTTTGCACTTGTCGATGGTGTTGTGCGTTTTGAACGCAAGGGTCGTGACAAAAAACAAGTTTCTGTTTATCCAGTTGCACAAGAAGCATAATATAAAAGGCTAAATCATTTTTTACATGACTTAGCCTTTTTTATTTACTTCAATTTTTCCAGAACTCCGTCCAAATAAGCACCTTGAGCAGCTTCATTCTTTTGAAGTAGTTCTTCATACTCGTTAAGGGTAACAAGCTTTGCATCAACAGTTTCGCCTGGTTGTAGTACTATATCATCTAGTTTAAAATCATGTTTAAATAGCCATATATCGTAAAAAGCGTTTGCCCCTCTCATGGTATGCAGAAGTGAAGCACTTTCGGTAGTAGGCATTAGACCTGTTTCCTCTATAAGCTCCTTAAAGGCTGCGGATAAGCTGTTATGCCCTGTAATTGCCGAACCTCCCGGGAAACACCACATACCCGGGAATGTAATTAGTGGACCTCGTTTTACTATTAAATATTCACCTTTTTTGTTTTGTACAATACATATTGCTACTATGTGGTAGTCTCCGCTTGCCAGAGCTTCGCTTCGTTTTTGTGTGCGTCCTGTGTGTTTTCTGTTTTCGTCATAAATATCCCAAAGCTCATTTTTTGCATCTTCGATGTTTAACCAGCCAATCATGTTTTCATAAAGGGTCGGAAGTATTTGTGGGAAACGCATTTCGTCAGGTATGGTTTCAAAAACTTTTACCTCATCCATTTCAAACTCAAAAAGCCCATTAAGTTCATGGATTTCTACATAAAAAACACATCCATGTGAGAACTCACGAGTAGGCTTTCTTCGCACGGAATAGTCAAATGCGGCTTTAATTTCAAAATCTGTTGCCCCGGCTTCTTCAAAAAGCTCTCGCTTTGCAGCTTCCAGCAAAGTTTCACCATCTTCTATCTTGCCTCCGGCAGTTTCGAAGGATGTTCTGGTATTGGCACGACAGTAAAGCCAGCCGCCTTGGTATTTGCAAAAACATACAACATAAGTATAGTGGTCAAAAGAATTTAGTGGTGAAATTGCAACTTCAAACTCTTGTTTCAATATAAACACTCCTTACAAAATAAGAAAGCAACCGCTACTGTTAAAGTGCTTAGTAGCAGTTGCTTTACAAGAATTTATGCTGTTTCTATTTATAACCGTTTAATAAATGACCTTCGTTTGTGTCAACTGTAACATCAAGCCCGGATTTTACAAAGTCAATAGCTTTTACATTTAGTTTAAGCATTGGAATATCAAGGGCTTTTGCCACTGTTTCCGCATGGCTGTGGTCAAGATTTTCATATGAGCCAATAACAAGTGCACCACATTTTTTAATATACTCCATCATCGAGTCATCAGTTTGTGTGCAAATGATAATATCTCCGTGTTCAAAGAATAATCTTTCATCTACTTCAACACTGCCTTCAAATACACGTGTTATACCTTTTACCACACCATGATTGTTTCCTTCACCGGATGCTAGAACATTACCAACAGTTCTTACACGTACTGTATTTGTCGTTCCTGCCTGCCCTACAGGTACACCAGCGATTACTACAATGATTTGTCCGTTTTTAGCCATTTTTGATGCAAGTGCAACTTCCTCTGCAATGTCAAAAACTTCACTGTCACCTTCAATTGGTTTTTTAGAAAGTACAGGAACACAACCCCATATAAGGTTTGCTTGACGATAAACAGACGGATATGAAGTTACTGCCAAAATTGGACATGTTGGACGTGAGCGTGAAACCATTCTTGCGGCATAACCAGAGTCTGTTATTGCTACAATACATGCTGCACCCATATCCGCAGCGGTTGTTACTGCTGCGTGTGAAATGGCGTTTGTTATATTTTTATTTAGGTTTCGGTAGTATGAGGCGTATTCATTTTCGTAATCAATGGAGGATTCTGCTGTTAAAGCAATTCTTGCCATCATTGCAATTGTTTCTACCGGATACTTTCCATTTGCAGTTTCACCTGAAAGCATAATTACATCCGTACCATCGAAGATCGCATTTGCTACGTCATTTGCTTCTGCACGAGTTGGGCGTGGGTTGTTTACCATAGACTCTAACATTTGTGTTGCGGTTATTACTGGTTTACCCATCATATTACACTGTTTAATCATGTTTTTTTGTACGATTGGAACTTCTTCCGGTGGAATTTCTACACCCAAGTCGCCACGAGCTACCATAACACCATCGGCTACTTCAAGAATACTTTCAAGGTTGTTTACACCGTCACGGGATTCGATTTTGGCTATGATTCTAATATGCCCTCCACCGTTGCCCTCTAAAACCTTACGGATATTTAAAATATCTGATGCAGTACGTACAAAAGAAGCGGCAATGTAATCAAATTCGTTTTTTATTCCAAATTTTATATCTTCAACATCTTTTTCTGTAAGTGATGGTAAATCTACATAAACATCAGGTATATTTATTCCTTTGCGGTTTCCAAGGAAGCCGGAGTTTATAAGAACACACTTTATTTCTGTATCAACGATTGAAACTACTTTCATTTCAATTAACCCATCATCAATAAGGACTCGGCTGCCAATTACTAGGTCACGAGGAAGGTTTTCATATGTTACGGCAACACGGTTTTTATCACCAACAATATCTTCAGTAGTTAGGGTAAACTCTGCACCTTGCTCCAGATAAACTTTGTCGGTGTCGAAAGTTTTTGTACGAATCTCCGGACCTTTTGTGTCAAGAATTAACGGAATTGGTTTCCCTGTTTCTTCGCGGGCTTGTTTTAATGTGTCAATAAGCTTCCCATGGGACTCATATGTTCCGTGGGAAAAGTTGATTCTTGCAGCGTCTAGTCCTGCATCAATCATACCCTTTATTGTTTCCAGTTGGTTACTTGCTGGCCCTAAAGTAGCCAAAATCTTTGTTCTACGCATGATTTATCCCCTTTATATGGCTAAAATTTTTGTTATTTCATAAAATTCCGGGTCATAAGATTTTTTTGCATTAAGAGCATCTTCCAGCTCCATAAGTTCGTGTTTGCCATTTTTGTATACTACAGCTTTATTTATATTTCCATCATTAATTGCTTTTGCCGCCATATATCCCATAACTGTTGCGTGCATTCTATCAAGTGCAGTTGGGATTCCACCACGTTGAAGATGCCCTAAAATTGTTGCACGAGCTTCGATTCCAAGGACTCTTTCTATTTCGAGGGAAAGCTCAAAGCTGCCTCCAACACCCTCGGCTACAACAACAAGATTGTGTTTTTTCCCCTTAGCACGGTTATTTAAAATTTGTTCAATTACACATTCTATATTTGTTGGGTTTTCTGGAATTAAAACTTCTTCAGCTCCTCCGGTTAATCCGCACCAAGTGGCCAAATACCCGGCATTGCGTCCCATTACTTCAACTACAGAGCATCTTTCATGGCTTGAAGATGTGTCACGAATACGGATAATTGCTTCTGTTGCGGTGTTCACTGCTGTATCAAAACCAACTGTATATTCAGTGCAATCCATATCTAAATCAATTGTTGCAGGTATGCCAATAACACCTATTCCGTATTGAGAAAGAGCCTTTGCGCCTTTAAATGAGCCGTCACCACCTACTACAACCAGTGCGTCAAGCTTTAATATTTTTAAAACTTCGGCAGCACGTTTTTGCCCATCTTCTGTCATCATTTCCATACAGCGGGCTGTACGTAAAATGGTGCCTCCACGATGAATAATCCCGGATACATCACTTGGGTTCATTTTTTCAACTTCACCTTTAAAAAGTCCATCATATCCTGCTTTTATTCCGTATACGCTCATGCCAAAGTGATCTGCAGTACGTACCACCGAGCGGATTACTGCATTCATACCTGGGGCATCTCCTCCGCTTGTTAGTAGACCTATACGCTTTTTATTGTTTGACAAAAAAACACCTCCGTAATTGATAAAATCTCAGTTTCTTGTATGCTAGGAAACTGCTAACAGTTTCCAGCGTTTTACTTGGTAACAAAGCGTGCCTTTGGCACGCTCTTGTTCTCTTAGATGATAACATATTTTTTGGTTGTGGGAAAGGGGAATGCTTGTTATTAATGGGGTTATAGATTTTAAAACGAGTATTCCAGATACTGTCTTCTAAATAAAAATGGAAAGCGAGCTTGACATTAGTAGGAGCTAGTGATATATTTATGGAAAGCAAACTTTACATATATAAGGAGGTGAAAATTTGAAAAATCGCATTGAAGAATTGCGAAAACTTAATAACATAAAACAAGAAGAACTTGCTGCCGTTTTGGAGGTTTCACGGCAGACAATTGGGTCGCTGGAAAACGGACGGTATAACCCTTCTATTATTTTGGCGTTTAAAATTGCTCAATATTTTAAAATGAGCATTGAAGAAATTTTTATTTATGAGGAGGAGCAGAAATGAATAGTCAAAAATTTTTTTGGTTTTGTATTTATTGCTTAGTGGGTGCAGCTATGATAATTTCTGGTATTTTGCTTGCGGTGCTTAATACTACGTTTGTGGCATTGCCTTTTGTTCTAATTGGGATTGGTGCCGGTTCTTTCACTGGAGGTTTGAGCAGTGTAGTAAGTACCTATATGATGAAAAAAGATCCTAATATGGCTAAGCAGGTAGATATAATATCCAATGATGAGCGAAATATTACAATCGAAAATAAAGCCCGAGCCAAAACAGATGTATTTATGTCTATGTTGCTCTATGGTTTGGTAATTTTTCTTGCTTTAATGCAGGTTCAGCCGCTAGTCGTTTTGGTTTTTACCGCAGCTATTTTTGTTCGTATGTTTGTTTTGCTTTATTTTTTGAGTAAATATCACCGGGAAATGTAGGTTTGACTTGATAATATTATAAAGAATTTATAGCCAAGAGGTTAAGTATGAGTATAAAAATAATCGCACACCGTGGTGCATCCTTTGATTATCCGGAAAATACAATAATTGCTTTTGAAAAAGCAATTGAACAAGGTGCTGATGGTATTGAACTTGATGTTCATTTAACAGCGGATGGGCAGATAGTCGTCCATCATGATGAAAAAATTAATAGGACTTCAAATGGTGATGGTTTTATAAATGAAATGAATTTAATATCACTAAGAAACTATAATTTTAACAATGGTAAAACAGAAGTAGGTAATGTAAAACTCCCACTCCTTTCAGATGTTTATGACCTTGTGAAAAACAAAAATATTGAAATCCATGTAGAGTTAAAAACTTGTATCTTCCTATATCCAGAACTCCCACAAAAACTGATAAATCTAACTCGTGATTTTGCCATAGAAGAACGGGTGGTTTATTCATCATTTAACCATAATTCACTGCGTGACCTTAAATCATTAAATCCCAAAGCGGAAATTGCTCTAACTTATCAAGATATGATTGCTGACCCGTGGGTATATGCAAAATACTTGAACGTAAATACAATACATCCAGACCACAATATACTTTTGAAATACCCAAGTATAGTTAAAGAATGTCATAAAAATGATATCAAAATAAATACTTGGACTGTGGATAATGAAGAAAGTATAAATAAATTATTTGACTTAAAAGTTGATGGATTAATGACTAATAAACCTTCAACTGTACTACAGTATAAATCAAAAAAGTGAGCTAAAATTTCAGCTCACTTTTTTGATTTGTCAGGAAACTGCTTACGCAGTTGCCTGCCGAAACTAAAGTTTCGATGTTCACGGCTGTTTGTCAAAAGTTTGCTTTGTAAACTTTTTTACCGTTCCTTCAACTCATTTTCAACAAATGCCCTAATAAAAGATTTATTTTCATCAGTAACCAAAAGCTCAAAACAGCCATATCTGCATTTTTGTAAATGGTTTCCACCAAGCATAAAATCATAACCGGAGCATTTTGGGCTGCAAGTATTGTTAACCAATCGTTTACATTCACCGGCATCAACAATTGTTTTAATCATATTTTCCGGCAAGGTTTCCAAAAAACCTTCATATTTGTTTACATGCTCCCCATAAATACGTACAATCATGCCTTGTTTTCTAAACACAAAATTTGCAACTGCCCGAATTGGTTTTCCAAACTTGTATGATGCTAGATATCCACTTTTCTTTTCTTCAAATGTTACCTTACAACCATTTTCCAACAGATAGCCATGTAAATCTTGCACATAAGACTGCTGTTCAGTGGATACACTTGTTATAAACTGTTCAAAGGTTACTTTTTCTTTTGCCATAAAAATTGCCTCCGTTTTTGTTTTTTAATAATTATACCACAAGTAACAGGACAGCTGTATGTCATGTCTTAGTATGATTAAATTAAAGAACAAGAGCATGCCAAAGGCACGCTTGTTACCAGCCGAAATGCTGGAAACTGTTAGCAGTTTCCTAGCATACAAAAAAAGTGAGCCATCGGCTCACTTTTTTATACATATAAAAATTATTGAATAATTTTAACAACAGAACCAGCACCAACGGTACGTCCGCCTTCACGAATAGCAAAGCGTGAGCCTTCTTCCATAGCGATTGGAGAAATAAGCTCTACTGTCATTTCAATATGGTCGCCAGGCATACACATTTCAACACCGTCAGGAAGTGTAATAACACCTGTTACGTCAGTTGTACGGAAGTAGAACTGTGGACGATAGTTTGAGAAGAATGCTTTGTGGCGTCCGCCCTCGTCTTTTGAAAGAACGTAAACTTGAGCAGTAAATTTTGTATGAGATTGGATTGTGCCTGGTTTTGCAAGAACTTGACCACGCTCGATGTCTGTACGTGCTACACCACGAAGGAGTAGACCTGCATTGTCACCGGCTGTTGCTTGGTCAAGAAGTTTGTGGAACATTTCAATACCTGTTACAACAACTTTGCGTTTTTCATCTGTAAAGCCAACAACTTCAACTTCGTCTTGAACTTTAAGTGTTCCACGCTCTACACGACCAGTTACAACTGTTCCACGACCTGAAATTGAGAATACGTCTTCTACAGGCATAAGGAATGGTTTTTCTGTATCACGTTCTGGTGTTGTAATAAATTCGTCTACAGCTTCAAATAGTTCACAAATTTTGTCACCGTATTCGCCATTTGGGTCATTTAGTGCTTGAAGTGCAGAACCACGGATAATTGGTGTGTCATCACCTGGGAACTCGTATTTGTCTAAAAGTTCACGAATTTCCATGTCAACTAAGTCTAAGAGTTCTTCGTCTTCAACCATGTCACATTTATTCATGAAAACAACGATTTTTGGTACGTTTACCTGGCGAGCAAGAAGAATATGCTCACGTGTTTGGCTCATAACACCGTCTGTAGCAGCTACTACAAGAATAGCACCGTCCATTTGAGCAGCACCTGTTATCATGTTTTTAACATAGTCAGCATGTCCTGGACAGTCTACGTGAGCGTAGTGGCGGTTTGGTGTTTCATATTCTACGTGTGTTGTAGAAATTGTGATACCTCTGGCTTTTTCTTCTGGTGCTTTGTCAATCTTGTCAAAGTCAACAGCAGAAGAAAGCTTATAACGCTCAGATAATGTTTTTGTGATTGCAGCAGTAAGGGTTGTTTTACCATGGTCGATGTGTCCGATGGTTCCGATGTTTACGTGTGGTTTTGTACGTTCAAATTTTGCCTTTCCCATGTCAATCGTTCCTCCTTGTTTATATAGACCTTATTATAAGCCATAGTATACCAATTGCAGTATGGACATGCAAGCATTAAACTATGGCTTTGTCAACTTAAATTAAATTTTATTATTTGTCTTCTTTATTTCCAGCTTGGGCTTTTTCTTGAACACTCTTTGGAACTGGCTCATAATGGTGAACTTCCATGTTGTAGATACCACGACCTTGTGTTTTGGAACGAAGGTCAGTTGCGTATCCAAACATCTCTGCAAGTGGAACAAATGAATGAACTACTTGCGCATTGCCTTGTGCTTCCATACCATCAATTTTACCTCGGCGGCTATTAATATCACCAATAACATCGCCCATGTATTCTTCTGGTACAGTTACATCAACCTTCATGATTGGTTCAAGAAGTGCTGGGTCGGACTTACGCATTGCTTCCTTAAATGCCATTGAACCAGCAATTTTAAACGCCATTTCTGATGAGTCAACATCATGGTAGCTTCCGTCGTAAAGTGTTGCACGAACACCAAGTACTGGATAGCCGCCAATGATACCTGATTGCATTGCTTCTGCAATACCGTTGTTGATTGCTGGAATATATTCTTTTGGAACAGCACCGCCAACAATTTTATCAACAAACTCATAGCTCTTGTCTGTGTCGTTTGCGTCCATTGGTTCAAAGATAACTTTACAGTGACCATATTGCCCACGTCCGCCAGATTGACGTACGTATTTTCCTTCGACATCAACTGTTTTTCTAAAGGTTTCACGGTAAGCAACTTGTGGTTTACCAACATTTGCTTCTACACGGAACTCTCTTAGCAAACGGTCAACAATGATTTCAAGGTGCAATTCGCCCATTCCAGAAATAATTGTTTGACCTGAGTCAATGTCTGTATAAGTTCTAAACGTTGGGTCTTCCTCTGCAAGTTTTGCAAGAGCGATGCCCATTTTGTCACGACCAGCCTTTGTTTTTGGCTCAATTGCTACAGAAATTACAGGGTCTGGGAAATTCATGCTTTCAAGAATAACTTCGTTGTTCTCGTCACACAAAGTGTCACCGGTTGTTGTAACTTTTAAACCTACAACAGCAGCAATGTCACCAGCATATACTTTCTCCACGTCCTCACGGTCGTTAGCGTGCATAAGCATAATGCGTCCCATACGTTCTTTTTTACCTTTTACAGAGTTATAAACATATGAACCAGCATTTAATGTTCCTGAATACACACGGAAGAATGCGAGTTTGCCAACATAAGGGTCGTTCATGATTTTAAATGCAAGTGCAGAAAAAGGTTCGCTGTCATCTGATTTACGCTCAATTTGCTCGTTTGAATCAGTTAGTACGCCTTTGATTGCAGGAATATCTGTTGGTGCAGGTAAATAATCAACAACACCATCAAGAAGTTTTTGTACACCTTTTTTCTTGTAAGCAGAGCCGCAGAAAACAGGGATAATTGCTGTTGAAATACACGCTAAACGAAGTGCTGCTTTTAAAATTGCATTATCAATTTCTTCACCTTCAAGATATTTTTCCATTAAATCTTCGTTGGTTTCTGTAATTGATTCAATCATATTTGTGCGGTATTCTTCAGCTAAATCTTTCATATTTTCCGGGATATCTTCAACAGTAATGTCCGTTCCGTTGTCACCGGCATAATAAAAAGCTTTCATCTCAAACAGGTCAATAATGCCTTTAAATTCACTTTCAGCACCAATTGGCAGTTGAACGGGAACAGCATTGTGACCAAGACGGTCTTTTATCATGGCAACAACGTTCAGGAAGTCAGCACCTAAAATATCCATTTTGTTTACATATGCAACACGAGGCACACCATACTTGTCTGCTTGTCTCCAAACAGTTTCAGATTGCGGCTCAACTCCACCTTTTGCACAAAATACGCCAACGGCTCCGTCAAGAACACGAAGGCTGCGCTCTACTTCAACAGTAAAGTCCACGTGACCAGGGGTATCAATGATGTTAATGCGGTGATTCTCCCACTGCGTAGTAGTAGCTGCGGAAGTTATTGTTATACCCCGTTCTTGTTCTTGCTCCATCCAGTCCATTGTGGCTGTACCCTCATGGGTTTCACCAATTTTGTAATTGCGACCTGTGTAGAACAGGATACGTTCGGTTAAGGTAGTTTTCCCCGCATCAATGTGTGCCATGATACCTATATTTCTTGTTTTTTCCAGTGGGAATGCTCTCACTTTATAACCTCATTCCAGTATGCTAAAAACTGCTTCGCAGTTTCTGCGGTTTTGAACTGTAACAAATCATGCCTTCGGCATGTTCTTGTTTACTACCACTTGTAATGAGAGAACGCTTTGTTTGCGTCTGCCATCTTGTGGACTTCTTCTTTTTTGCGGACAGCTCCGCCTGTGTTGTTTGAAGCGTCCAAAAGTTCATTTGCCAAACGGTCAATCATATTTTTTTCGCTTCTGTTTCTTGAGTAATTAACAAGCCATCTAAGCCCAAGTGTTTGCCTTCTGTCCGGGCGAATTTCAATTGGCACTTGGTAGGTGCTTCCACCAACACGGCGAGCTTTAACTTCAAGTACCGGCATGATGTTGTTTAACGCTTCTTCAAAAACTTCAATAGCTGGTGCACCTTTTTTTTCGGCTGCTTTTTCAAAAGCACCATAAACTATTTTTTGCGCAACGCCTTTTTTCCCGTCAAGCATAATGCCGTTAATTAGTTTTGTAACGATTTTGCTCCCGTAAAGTGGGTCTGGCAGTACGTTACGTTTTGCTACATGTCCTTTTCTTGGCACGAGACTTCCCTCCTTAATCATAAATGAATCCTCGTTCCACAATTTTTAAGTTGTGTTACAAGGGGTATTAAATCACAGGTACTCGTGTAAATACACGTCTGTGCAATATAAAGGACGGGTTTCTTCCTATATATAGTTGCACGTTTTAAACGGTTTTTACTAAGCTGTGAAATTGCAATGCAATTTCTGCTTTCTAAGCTTTTTTCGGCCTTTTTGTGCCGTATTTGCTGCGAGCTTGCCTGCGGTTGGCTACACCCGCTGTGTCAAGTGTTCCACGTACGATGTGGTACCGAACACCCGGAACGTCACGAACCCTGCCTCCGCGCATTAAAACAACGCTGTGCTCTTGAAGATTGTGTCCTTCACCTGGGATATAACATGTGGCTTCCATTTGATTGGAAAGACGTACACGAGCAATTTTCCTAAGAGCCGAGTTTGGCTTCTTTGGTGTGTCTGTAAAAACACGAGTACACACACCACGTTTTTGTGGAGAACTCTTGTCTGTACGTTTGTCCTTGATGGTGTTTAAGCCTTTTTGAAGGGCTGGGGACTTTGACTTTCTTGTCTTAGAGTACCGCCCTTGCTTCACCAATTGGTTGAATGTGAGCATAGTCACCTCCTATAAAAATGTGATAAAATTTTTCTAGGACTTTTTCAAAGTATTTTGTCCAGAAAACAGTCTGCATTTTACCACCATATACTAAGGAAAGTCAAGGAAAAATGTTAATTTTGTCACTATTCATATGGAGTGATTCATTGTGTAATATTTTTTAGCGTTTTAGTTGAATTAAAAAGGAAATAAAAATGCAAAAAAAGCCTTGACATGTGTGTGTGTGTGTTATGGTTGCTTCGGATAAATGCGCATTGTCCCAACTATTAATTACCTTTTCTCGTATAACACGTGTATATGATTGGAAGAGGTTAGTTTGGGAGGATATTTTTATGAAACGGAATCGAATTATCGCTATTGCACTGTCGGTTTTTGTGATGCTGTCGTTGATACCCCTAAATGTTGTTGCATATGGGGAGTATGAGTGTTGCGAAGTGTATGATGTTGCCGAGGTGAGTATCTTGGATGAGTCGTCTATTTTGATTGATGACGCTGAGGAGACTTTTATGCAAACCTCAAGCCCGCTTTGTTTTGTTTTGGGGCATAGCTGGGGTACGACAAGTTATTTTGCAGAAACAACATGGTCGTCTGATCATTGTCATGGTTTTTCTCGCAGGTTTCAGTCGATACTCATGACATGTTCAAGATGTGGAGTTACACGTACAGACACGAATACAACTACAAATTCAACGCATAGTTGGCAGCATGTTCAGTCATGGGGGTTCATGGCCTCACTTGAACGTTGCAGTGGATGTAGTGCAGAGAGAGTTGTAAGTAGACCATAATATTTATTCGTATCCCCAAGGTAGGTCCGTTGGGGATACTACATAAACTGTAGGTGAGGAAATGCTATTAAAATATTCATTGAGGAATATATATAAAAACAAAACAATATTCGCAACGTTTTTTGCTTCCTGTGCGGTTATATTGTACGCTATTTTTTTGCTAACAAATATTTTGATGTATGTGCGTGGTGTAAATAACAGCTTTGAATTGCCCTATTCAGCAATTGTCATAACACGAGACCCAGACACTTTTGACTCGCCCTTAATAGATCCTCCTGCTATTGATGATGCATTTATTGAGTTATTTTCATCACATGAACTAGTTACTAATGCCTATGCTGTTAACGAGTTTCTGGTTTATGAAGTAGATTTGGATCCGGTAGTACCATATTCTTATGGCGATATTTCACAAGAAATCAGGATTGATACTGCAATTCAGTTTTCTCATTTTTCATTATTTTCATATACAGATATTAGTTTATCAACCCATTTTGTTATTGGTGATCGTGAGATTTTATATGGAAGATATGCATCAAACCCACATGAGGCAATTATTAGCAGTGAGCTGGCTATTAAAAACGACATTGGACTGGGAGATGTAATATCATTATATATTTTTCCAGCTAATCCACTTCATTTGCAAATGGAAGTAGTTGGTATATTTCTTGACAAAACAAGAGTTGTTTCAGGTGAAGTGGATTTGATTGATTTTCAAGATGCAAAGGGATCTCGAAGGCTAGGTATAGATGTCACCAGCATAAGCAGAAATCAAATCATTACGGCAACACCCTCTTCTGATGACATTGCAGTATTGAGGGGTGGCAGCTGGGCTAACGACTTTGGTGTTATGGTATTGTATGCAAACAATGCATATGATATTAACAAGCTGGAGGAGGAAATAGGTGCTGTATTAAACGACTATTTTGTTTTCGTAAGTACGAATATTTTAAGAAATTCAGTTTTGCAGGAAGCCGAAAGGGTTCAGCGTTTTTTTTCGATTTCTGTTATAGGCGTTTTTATAATTCTCTTTTTTATTGTGGGATTGCTTATAAAATATCTTGTTGTCTCCAGATCATATGATATATGTATTTTTAGGCTAATGGGCTTATCAAGACTGAAAACTGCCCTGATCATTTTATTTGAGTTTATGATTGTAAAACTGTTTGCAACGCTCGTGATTGTAGTAGTACTATTTTTTACCGGAAGCTATATGTCAGATTTGTTGCTGGAGTTATCACATTCTTTTGTAAACAATGATCCGATACTGCTTGGCACTAGATTTTGGGTTAGTGAAATGATGCCAGTGTATTCGGCATCAGATTTCATGAATATAAGTGGGAATCAGATTTTGCTTATAGTTTTTTTAATGCTTATATGGGTTTGCGCAATTGTACTCACTTCATTAACCTATATTAAAAGGCTAAAACCTTTGCAATTAATAACCCGTTGATGCAGGTGGCAAGACGCTGATATAGTTGCTTTGCATCAAAATCATGAAAGGATTGTATAACTTGAATACTATTATAAGAAATATTAGATGTTCAAAAGGAAGCTATTTTTTTCTTTTTACAATTTATACCGTTGCAATTTTTTTAACAGTATGTTTTTCGGCAACGATATCGGCATACAATCGCATTGGGTCTTTAATTTCACAAACTACGATTTTGTACTATGATGAAGCGATTAATAGAATGACTAATTATGGAGACTTTGCACTGATTGACGAGTTAGGTGATTTGGGTGATATATTTAGGTTTTTAGATTCTACGCAACTATTTAGAGGTGTAGTCATTATTGCATTAACACTTGTTTGCATAACCTTACTGCCAATTTTACAAAACATGTATATCAAAAATCGAAGCAGAGAAATAGCAATAAGGCGTTTGCTTGGTGGCGGCAAGATAAGGACTTTTTTGTTGCTAAAAATTGAAAATTTCATTGTGTTTTTTATTGCCGTCTTTTTATCTTTAATTATATTTCTTCTTAATGGATGGAGGATTACGTTTTTTATCTTGGGGTTAAGCAGCAATGAACTTGATGTACTTGTTAACTCTTTATCACGAGACGCAATATATGACAATGCTGTATTTTTTGCAATGATGCCATTTTTGTTTATCTTATCGTTTGTTGTATTTTCAGTTATGGCTATTCTAACTTTAAGAGTTACGCTAAAAAGTTCACCCTTAAAACTTTTGAGGGATAATAAATAAATGGGGAGAAGATTATATTGCTTGATGTAAAAAATGTATCATTTAGATATAATAAAAAAATAGACAGATATGTACTCAAAAATTTAAGCACTAAGTTTGAAACGGGCTTTGTATATGTTATTGCAGGTTCTTCCGGTGCAGGAAAAACAACACTTTTGTCGCTTTTGGCAGCACTGGATTATTGCACTGAAGGGGAGATACTTTATAATGGTGTCGACCTGAAAAAAATTAATTCAGACAAATATCGTGCAACACATATTGGGTTTGTATTTCAACAATTTAATTTGCTAAATAATCACAATGCAATTGAAAATGTTGTAATTGGTATGGAGATATCTGGAGTTAAAGTAGACAACAAAACGACCCAAGCTAAATCTGTCCTTATGGGCATGGGAATAACAGAGGATAAACATAATAGGAAAGTGGTTGAACTCTCGGGTGGAGAGCAGCAGCGTGTAGCTATTTCACGTGCGATAGCTCACAACCCAAGTATTATTTTAGCGGACGAGCCTACGGGCAATCTTGATGAGGAAAATCAGAATAATATCATCAAAATTTTAAAAAAGTTAGCATACGAGTCAGGTAAATGTGTTATTATTTCATCGCACTCAAAAGATGTTATAAATGAAGCAGACTGCGTTATAAACTTATAAGGGTACAAAAGATGATAAAATCAATAATTTATCATCTTTTTTCATGTGGCAGGAAATTGCTTCCGCAGTTACCTGCCGAAACCTTTGGTTTCGGTATTTACAACTGGTTGTTAAAAGTTTGCTTCGCAAACTTTTTCATTGACAAAATCCTTAGTAATGTTAGAATCTCATGAAGAATTAAATGGTTACATAAAACTTGTTTTGGGCGAAAGGGTCGAGAGCTAAATGGGAAAACACACAATTTTCGTAACAAGCGCACTAACACTTGTATGGTGCATTTTAATGGAAGGTTTCTCGTGGCAAAATGTTGCCGTTGGAATGTTTGTGGGTATGCTTAGTATGCACCTCATGGGCAGGTTTTTTAAGTTTGAAGAAATTGAAAATGTAAACTTTTATAAACTTGCAATTTACCCGCCTTGGCTTATCCAAAGAATTTATGTTGATGCGTTTTTCCTTTTGCGTCTCATTATAGGTAAAGCAAAATGGGGAGTAATGACAATGGATTTGGAACTTGAAAACGAATCACTTCGTATCATGCTTGCAGACTCCGTAACACTTACGCCAGGTTCTGTTTACTTGGAAAGACATGAAAAGCGGATTACTTTGCTTTGTATTGGTCATAAGGATAAAAAAGGGTACCCTGCATCGGTGGGTGATGTTCGTGCTATTGAAAAAATGCTTGTACGCTCACAGGTTATTGGAACTACTGAAAATAAAAAAGATGCTGACTAAAAGCGGAGGGATTAAAAAAATATGCAGATTGTTCTTGCAGTAATGCTTGGGTTGCTTGTCCCATATGGAATTCGTGTAATAATTGGCCCCAGCGTTTGGGACAGGCTTTTGGGGCTTAACTTGATTGCTTCAAAAATCATTATTATCATTATTTTGTTTGCTGCTATAAATGAAATGACATTCCTGCTGGATTTTGCAATAATCTACGCCTTGTCTGGTTTTATAGGTACAATTTTTATAGCGTTATTCCTTTCTGAAAGGGATAGAATAAAACCTCCGGAGAGCAAGGATGTAATTAAAAAAGAGAAAAAAGGAGTGGAGAAATGATTATACTAAGTTACATTGTAATGGGGCTTGGTGTATTTTTTATGCTTTTTGGCATAATTGGTATTTTCCAGCCCAAGCGTGATTTTTATTATAGAATTTTGGTTGCTTGTAAAATTGACACAGTTGGACTTTTGACAATTGGAATAGGTATCGCATTACGTCATGGTTTTAGTTTTTTTACAGGGAAAGTTGCACTTATTATACTCATAATCATGGTGCTTAATCCACTTGTAGCGCATATTGTGGCACGTGCTGCACATAATGCAGGTTATGTTTCCGCATATGAGGATGGTGATAGTAATGACTGAAGCTCTTCTTGTTCTTTGGGTGCTTAGTTCTGTTTTTATTGTTTTTACAGGAAAAACCTATAGAATAATGATTTTGTTTGGGGTGTTTTCCCTAGTTACTTCTATTATTTATCTTTCACTTGGTGCTCCTGACGTTGCCATGGCAGAAGCAGGGATTTCTGCTTTTGCTACAATATTTTTGATTGTTTGTATAGAAAAATATTATGCTCGTGGAAAAGGTCTTGAGGATGAAGCTAAAAAAGAAAAGGCAACCAGAAGATATTTGACAAAAATTATTTTGCCGCTTGCATTTACTGCTTTACTTTGTGGATTATTTTTTCATTTTATGCCATATGGTTCGGACTATGCTTATCCAGATTTAAGGTCACAGTATTTATTTGGCTTCATGGAAGACGTCGGGGGAGAAAACGCAGTTACAGCAATTTATCTTGCATACCGTGTTTATGATACACTTTTTGAAGCACTTCTTCTAGTTATTGCAGTAGTTGCGGTAGTTCACTTGTCATGGTACGACCAGAAAAAGGTTAAAGATGGTCGTCATAGTGAAATTGAAAGCTCACGTATGACAAAGTTTACAATGCGTATAATCTGCCCAATTATTTTAATGTTTGGTGTTTATCTGGTTTTAAATGGTCATATTTCCGCAGGTGGAGGTTTCCTTGGAGGGCTTGCTTTTGCTACATTTCTTATTTGCCGCTTCCTTGTACTTGGAATTTATGATTTGCCAATTGAAAAAGCAATGAAGTATGAGGAGTTTGTTTTCATTGGAATAATTATTATCCCAATTTTTGCGATATTTACAGGTATTATTTATCAAATTCCGGATACAGCAGATTTATTTCAGAATGTTTATTTAATAGCTATGAGCGGGCTAATTGGTATGAAGGTTGCCTTTGGGTTTTTCGTACTCTTCTATCGATATATTGCTATTGAGCGGCTTCCCGAAAAAGATGAAGAAAAAGTAGTTGCCACCGGCACAGATGACTAGGGGGTACTTAAATGCCTAATAATTTTTTAGATTATTTTAATATTTTAGAGATATTACCAATAATACTGTTTTTCATAAGTTTTTTTGGTTTAATCACAAGCGGCAATATTGTTAAATCAATAGTACTCACTATCTTGATGCAAACAGCTGTGATTATGTTTTGGCTTGGACTTGGTGCAAGATTTGGAGTAATCCCGCCAATTTTTGAATATATTGATGCTGTTGCAGACCCAAACGCAATTGCAGACCCATTGCCGCAAGCACTTATGCTTACAGCAATTATTATTGGTATTGCAGTTACAGCAATAAACATTACACTTTTAAATGCATTATTTAGAAAATACAAAACCGTTGAGTGGAAAGCAATGGCAGACAAAGCTTTTGACGACGAAAAACCAGAACGCTAAGAGGTGCAAATATGTTAGCCCAGTCACTTCCCTTTTTTGTAATAACCCCAACCCTAATTGCCGTGTTTTTGTATATCTTTTTTTCATTAAAAACAGCACGGTTTATTGCCATATCCATTCAAGGGTTGTTTCTTATTCCGGCAGTTATGCTTCTCCTTGCTGCCCGTGAGGAAACAATTAGAGTAAGTGTTGGCGACTATGACGGTTTTCTTGGGATAATTTTGCGTGTTGATGCAGTTGCGGCTGTTTTTGTTTTACTTACTGTTTTTATATTTTTTATAATTGGTATATACACATTGCAGACACCATATGACCGTACAAAGCGGCTTTATTTGTTTTTAATTTTTTTACTTCAAGGGTCATTAATTGGTCTTTTTATCACACAAGACTTTTTTAATGTCTTTGTTTTAATTGAAGTAGGCACTGTAGTTGTAACAATCCTTCTTATGTACGATAGGGCAAGGCGAAACCTTTTTGCTGGTATGACTTTTATAATGGTAAATATTGTGGTTATGCAGTTTTATCTTTTTGGGCTTGGCTACTTGTATATAATCACAGGAGTTATGGATTTAGCAGCTGCTACAGAAATAATCGCTGGTATGGATAATACAAACCAGTTTGTACTTCCTTATGCATTAATAATGACTGCTATTGCTTCAAAATGTTCCTTGCTTCCAATGCTTACATTTTTGCCAAAAGTAAACTCACTTACCGGTTCAAGATTTACAATTGCTGCAATAATGAGTGGGCTTCATATTAAGGGTGGGGTATATCTTTTCATACGCTTCCAAGATGTTTTTGGAGGTATAGGTACTGATTTCTTCCTTATTATAGGTATCCTTACCGCTTTTGTTGGTGTAATTATGGCACTTGCTCAAACAGAAGTGCGCTTGCTTCTTGCTTACAGTACAGTTGCTCAAGTTGGGTTAATTGTTGCCGGACTTAGTTTAGAGAATGATTATTCTACGATTGGTTCATTTTTTCATATTGTAAATCATTCACTTTTTAAAGTTGCACTCTTCCTTTGTGCCAGTCAAATTACTTATGTATATTACACAAAGGATATAACAAAAATTCGTGGTGCATTTAAAAAACTTCCACTTATTTCAATTGCAAATATCATAGCAATTTTAGGGATTGTTGGTGCTCCGCTTGTTAATGGAAGTGTTTCAAAGTATTTTCTTATGTATGGTGCTGATGGTTTACTTGAGTGGGTTATTATTTTAATAAACCTTGGTACGATTTTAGTTTTTGTAAAATATTCTTTTATATTTTTTGGAAAACCCTTGGGAGAAACCAGGACAGATGAAGATGCTAAACCGGACATTTATAGGTTAAGTGTTGTTTATGGTATTGGAGTTTTGTGTATTGTTTTTGGAGTTTTTGGTGTGCAGACAATACAGTTTTTGTTTAACGAATCAGTGGTTCTTGGTTTGCGTGGGTATTTGGAGAAGGCTTTAATTTTTGTGGTTTCTGTTGCTGTAGGAGTGGTTGTTTGCAAGTTTACTAAGTTTGAGTTTCTAAAGCCGCTTAATGGACTTTGTTTAAGTTTTCAAAAAATTATCGTTTCAATTGGAGTGTTTTTTGCGGTTATTGTGGCTTTTGTTGGGTTTATGTAAGAGGGTGAAGACATATGAAAAATAGTGTAAAAATTTTAGTGGTTGGCAGTGTCAACATGGATTTACTTATGCATACAAAGCGTGTCCCACTCCCCGGTGAAACAATGATTAGTGAAAAATATCAATTTAGCCCCGGAGGAAAGGGTGCAAACCAAGCTGTAGCTGCTGCAAAAATTGGTGGTGACACAACGTTTGTTTGCTGTATTGGAAATGATTCTTTTGGAAGTCAGCTACTTGATTCGCTAACTTTGAGTGGCGTTGAAACAAAATATGTAAAAAAAAGTAAAAGCAATCAGTCCGGTTTTGCTGTAATAATGCTTGAAGAAGGTGGTAATAACAGAATAATTGTACACCTTGCAAGCAATCTTGATTTAAACAAAAATGATATAGACTGTGCCTTTGATGAAAACTATGACGGTATGATTATACAGTTTGAGCTTCAAGAAGATATAGTAATCTATGCCTGTGAAGAAGCTCGTAAGAGGAATATCCCATTTATTGTTGATGCTGGACCTGCACTTGATTTTCCTCTTGAAAAAATTTATGGAATGGAAATACTTAGCCCAAATGAGACAGAAACAGCAACACTTTGTGGTATAACACCGGTTACAGAAGACGATTGTAAAAAGGCAGCGGAGATTTTAACAAAAAGAACAAATGCAAAAAACATTGTTTTGAAGCTTGGTGATAAAGGTGCTGCACTTTATAAAAATGGAGAATTGACTTTTTTCCTGGCACAAAAAATAACAGCAGTTGATGTAACTGCTGCCGGTGATGTTTTTACAGCGGCAATGACAGTGGAATATTTAAAGCATGGGGATTTAGCTAAGGCTATAGAATATGCAAACAGAGCTGGGGCATTAACTGTTACAAAAGCTGGTGCACAAAGCTCGATTCCATTTAAAAAGGAAGTTGATGACTTTTATAATATAAATAGATGAAAGTAAACAAAAAACGCTTAGAACTCAAACTTCAAATTCTAAGCGTTTTTTTATTGTCAAAACTAAAGCCGACTGCCGGACTCGAACCGGCGACCTATTGATTACAAATCAATTGCTCTACCAACTGAGCTAAGTCGGCAAGTATTGCCTTAAAAAATTAAGGCAAGCATAAGCGATTTACGAGCCGCATTGTTTACATACTTTTAAAGACTTTTCACCGTCGTTTTTCTCCCAAAGGAGTTTAACGCCTGTACGGGTGCAGGTGGGGCATGAACCACGCCAACCTTTGATGTTTCGAGCCAACTTTCCACGTTTAGGTTTTGGCATTTTAAACACGCTCCTTTACTTTAACTAACAAGCCCTAAAGAACTTGCGAAAATTATTATATTCAACTTCTAAGGTCTTGTCAACAAAAAAATAATAAAATATTAAATAAATCCTTTTCTTTTATTAATTCGCAGAAATATTTTGCGTACAAGGTCGAAAAGTACGACTGTTGAAGCTAAAAGAATAACTATAAAAAATTCGTATAAGCTAAGTCCTGTTGTGCGGAATACTGCACCTCCAAAATAGATAAGTAGTATTTGCATAACCAAAACTGCCAGCATGATTAGTATAAACATTTTATTGCGGCTTAAATATGAAAAGATATTTATCCTATAGGTTCGGGCATTTAAGCTATTAAATACCCCTGCAAAAATAAATAGTGCAAAAAATGCTGTAAGTAAATACCTTTCATCACTGCGGAACAGTTCATGGAAAAATGGAATTGATAAGAAAGCCAAGCCAAGCAATGATGTGTAAACACCGGTTGTTAAAATTTGATTAAGCATGTATTTGTTGATAATCGGCTCGGAACGTTTTTTTGGTTTTTCTTTCATGTACTCGTTTAACGGTGTTTCACCGGCATAAGCAAGCCCTGCCAATGTATCCATTATCATATTTATCCATAACATTTGAATGACCGTTACAGGCACAGGGATTCCGATAAACGGCCCAATGACTGAAACTAAAACTGCACAAAGGTTTATAGTAAGCTGGAAAATTAAAAACTTCCGTATGCTTTTAAATATTGTGCGGCCGTATAGTACAGCTTTTACAATTGAAGCAAAGTTATTATCGAGTATTACAATATCACCGGCCTCTTTTGCTATTTCTGTACCATCACCCATTGTAAAACCTACATCGGATT
>Ga0131853_10002067_pt1 | contig 36056 bp, 29 predicted proteins | sample TergutLab28metaG_FD_92764 | JGI IMG/M metagenome (GOLD analysis project Ga0131853, IMG submission 92764) | Labiotermes labralis P1 segment gut microbial communities from Petit-Saut dam, French Guiana - Lab288 P1 (version 2) (version 2) | ecosystem: Host-associated > Arthropoda: Insects >... | reverse complement strand
TGGTATCCCTAGGAAACTTGTAAGGTTAGTAAAGATGAGTCTGACTGAAACATATAGCAGAGTCCGGGTAGGCAAGAATGTGTCTGACAGGTTCCCTATTAGGAATGGTTTGATACAAGGAGATGTTCTATCATCAATGCTTTTTAACTTTGCTTTAGAGTATGCCATTAGGAGGGTTCAGGTAAACCAGGATGGCTTGAAACTACTACCATCCGCTCTTGTTGTTGAGTTGGAACTGTGAATCAGTTACGACTCAACAACAAGAGTGGATGGTAGTAGATCCGGTTAAACAATACCAGAAGCTGTAATTACAGTTGTACGAGCTCCTGATGATGGGTGTCAACACCCGAAACATTTACAGCTGCCTAGAGAAATGTAATAAACTGAACAGGTCGCTTCTTGTTGGACAGTTACTAAATTCAAAGTCTCTGTTCCTTCATAAAGTCCATTCTGAAAAATCCACACCCCCTTCACCTCAATTAATTCATCAGGAAGATGCTACTGAAAAATATCAGTAATTTCAAAGGTAGAATTTATTGACATTTGTGAGTTCTGCTTTTCCATTTTAGTGTAGCTGATCCTCAGAAATGCAGTTTGGTGTGATATACCTTGAAACATGGCACACAACAAACACAACACTTTCTGACTCTGTTTGATTCAAGTGCCAGCAGTGCCTGGCCTGTCGTATGTTGCTGCTCTGAAAGCAGAGAAGACAGACCTAATTATGACCCTACACTTCAAAAAGATATGAAGAAATCTCTTCAGCAGAATGACAAACAATTGCCTCTGGTCCAATACTGCAGCAAACATAGAAATAAATATCTGTATTCACAACTTTACTCTCCCACTGATGGCAAATGAACTAATTTGCCACAGCACACAGAAGAGCCAGCACCAACACAACAACAAAACATCATTGTAAGTCTGGAACTTTAACCCTTTGACGCCGGAATTAAATCCCCCCCCCGGGCCACTTTAGTGGCCATTCAGCTATTTAAAGGGCTCACTGCATGACATATATATATGTCATTTGGCAGCTAAGGGTTAACAAAGGCTGAGGAAATATGATGACAAGTACACTCAACTTCAAGTTTTATACCACACAGTCTCAACTTACAGCAGAAGCTATTAGAAAGATTAAATCTAGAAAATGAAAATTCGAGTGAAAAATAAACAAAATAAAATGACCTTCAACTAAGCTTCATAAAAAAAGGTGGGATTCCTTTACACTTGTGGATTGGGTAGAAGGATTCATTCTTAAGCACATACTGTTCATTTGAAGCAATTAACCTTAAAAAAGCATGAAATACAGTGGGTAATATCACAAGTGCAAAAATGAGCTATGAAAGTAAAAAGCAACCCATTTGTCAGCGGCCACATCAGGATTTAAATCCCTGGTATGTTAACAAGTTAAATGAATTTGTGCAGTGTGTGTTCCAATATCACTGTATCCCAGAGAAATGGCATATATTAAAGACCACAAAATTTGTATCCATGGTACTCAGCAGATGGTAGGACAGCGAATCAAACACATAATGTCTTAATTAGTAATAGATGCAATAACAGATATCAGAGCACTAATGGGGACCAGCCTTTGGAACAGATCACAACTTTAAACTTTAAAGTGTAATTAAGGGTAAAAACTGGGAAATATAATGACAAAAGAAAAACTGTGAATGTTTTTCAAAACTGAATGTCGAAACAAGAATATGCTACAGAACTTAAAAAAAAGGTTCAAAACGCTGGAAAATATTGAAGATGAAGATAATATTGACAATTATATTAATAAAAAATGGGGAAAAAATTAAAACAATAATCAAGAAAACAAAACAACAGCTAACAGAAAAGGATGAAACGCATAAACATAAAAAAAATAGATGGATCGATGAGGAATGCAAAAATGCAATAGAAGAAACAAAGAAAGCAAGAGGAAAGTGGTTAATAAGAGGAAGAAAGGAGAATGAAGAGAAGGAGTAACAGCACAAAAGAAAAGAAGCATACAAAATAATTAGGAACCAAAAAAGTTAATAAATTAAAAATGTATAGAATAAATAGAATATCAAAAGTATAATAACACTGTTGCATAGTTACGCCCTCATGCATTGTATGACTGTTTTGTCATAATCATTTTATTAATGTGTATTGCCATATGTTTATTGCAGAGTTCATGTTACGCAGGTCAAGGGAAATAGTTCTAAGAATTCTGTACACACATGCCTGCTGCGAAATCAGAGTGGCCTGTGTTACATGGTTAAGCATTTAAGGTGACCAGCAATCGCTGGACCCGTCATTTGACAGTGAATCCTTTGTACTGTACTTGAAACCTTAGGCTGCATTACGCAGACTCTCGATCAAGCAGTCTCTGGGGCAAGATGTTCCTACAATATCTGGCAAGTCAGGCAGCAGCAGTGGTGCCTAATTACTCTCCTCTTTCTTGCGTGTAACTACTAATTATTAATAAAGGCTATCAATGGAAGTCTATGAAAGTTACACTGCATAGCCATCACACTCCCTCACTCCTTCTAAGCAATGAAGTCGGAACCACGCCCTGACCAGACAACATCTGAGATACGTATAATCAGAGTCATTTCTTCGGTGGATACGACAGAAACTTCTTTCTGGTGTCAGAAGTGGGGTAGAAGGAGGCCATAGCTTGAAGCTAGCAGTAGCCGAGGGAAGAAAGTATGGTGCAGAGACAAGAAAAAGGACACTGCAGCTGTGGAGTGACTCCGTATCAGGGATCATTTTGAGAGTCCATCCAGGACAGGTGCAGCAGGATCGCGATTAGCAGAAGAGCAGTAAAGACAACACATCTGTACTCACAAGGAAGCGACGCCTACCAAACGAAAGGATCGGAAGGGAAGTGCTGAAAACAGGATTCTTGAGGTGCCTTGCAGAAAAGACTGACACACGAGCCACGTTTACTGCATGGTGAGTCTTTACTCAATTAAACATGTCTGTTGAGCCCATACCAGTTCCAATTCCCTTAGTGCAGAGGCTTGTAGACCACCCACAATGAATGGTGATTTTATAAGTGTGGGAGAGGCACTTAAGTTAGTTCCCTATTTTAATGGTAATAAACAAGGAGGAGGATGTGTTGTATAAATTTGTACTGACGCAGATAAGTGGGGAACCCCAGACCGCAATAATTCACAGAAACTTAGATATTTTGGGCAGAATTAAAAGAGTTTCTGAAGAACTCGTACATTGAGAAAAGGACATTAGATTTTCATGCGAGCCAGTTATTTAAAGCTAGGCAAGGGAAAGATGAAAAAATTGTGTAGTGAATTCAGAGAATCCAGACATTGGGATAGCAGTTTCGCGAGTCTGCTCTACTCAGTTGCAGTGATGGGGCCCAAGAAGGTATATAAGATTTGTCAGATAAGTTGTGGAATATCTGCTTTGTGCAAGGTTTGGCATCGGACTGCATCCAAATAATAGTTCAGAGTAGGAATTATTGTAATTTTGATGAAATCACAGAGACAGTTTTAGTGGAAGAGAGCGTGATTACATCAAAACAAGACCGGTATAGGGCAGAAGGGAGCACCTTATCAGGTGAGGGTCCTGTGGGAAAATGGACCACTCGAGCAACAAACGCTTTGCTAGGGAGAAAAGAGAGGCACAGTTGAATTCAGTAGTGACTAACGCACCAGAAAGTAGTAGTGGTATTACATGCTTTCAGTGTGGGGAGAAGGGCCACGTAGCAAGACACTGTCAAAAACTGCCTAGAAAGGGAGAGAATTTCAGAAGCAGAAAGTCATCGGGAAATGACATAAGACGATCAGAGAGCAGCTGCCTGACTGTCTCCTCTACTCAGTAGGCTGCAGAATTCTTGAGAACTGTGACTACATTATGTTAGACTTAGATGTGGGAAAAAGAGAGAAATTGCATCTCCTAGTAGACAGTGGAGACGTTATCAGTTTGCTTAAGAGCAGAAGGTTGCTGGGGACAGCGGAGTTCAAACCTAGAGACAGGGTACGAGTGAAGAGTGTAGAAGGCTCCGTAATTGAAACACACAGGAGCATGGAGACTAAAATTTTGGAGGGATCTTTACTAATTCCCTTCTGTTTCCAACTAGGTTGACTTGCTGGGAGACGGAATTTTGGGGCAAGACTTTCTTAAGCAAATGCAAGCCCAAATATGTTACTAGAGTAAGACCCTAACTTTTACATATGCAGGTGTTACCATCACCAAATCACTAAGTAATAATTCCTCTGGGAACAAATTAACAAATTCAAGAGAAGAAGCGAGCCGGATAAGAATACCCCCTCGGTCCGAGGCTATAGTGAGGTCACTAGCAGAGACTGGGTCTACAACTGCAGAAGGATTGGTAGAACAGAAGGAACTAGTGCCATGGGTATACCTAGCTGGATCCCTAGTGAAGGTAGTAAATGGGCGTGTTATTACCAGTGTATTAAATACCACTGAGAAAGAAGTTAATATGTAGTAGCCCTTTGTTATGGTAAAAGAGGTGGACACAGGGGACCCAATGGTATTGGATTAAAAAAAGCCCTGTAGAGTGGGATAAGAGTAGATATGAGAGAGTCTTAAATAAGTTCAGAATGGGCCACCTAACTCTGAGGAAAAGACATCCCTTGGAGAGATTTTTTTCGACAATCAGGATGTGTTCTTTTTTCCAGGGGACCGTCTGAATTGTACTAGTGCCATGAAAGTACCATTCACCTCGAACCAGGGACCATCCCGATAAATACAGGCCCATATTGACTACCAGACAGTCAAAGGAAAGAAATTGATAGGCAGGTTACAAACTTATTGGAAGAAGGGATTAGAGTTGAAAGTAACTGCCCGTAGAACAGCCTGATACTGGTGGTGCCCAAGTGGATTGGCGCGGAAGGAGAGAAAAACTGGCATCAGGTAGTAGAGTTCCGACACATGAATGAGAAAACAATGGGGAGTGCCCATCCTCTGCCTGACATTACAGAAATACTTGATAAACTCAGACAGTCATAATATTTTACGTGTCTGGATATGGTGATGGGATACCATCAGATAGATACAGAGGAAGGGAAAGGGCCCAAAATGGCCTTTAGCACCAAACAGGGGCATTGGGAGTACAAGAGACTTCCCTTTGGGCTGAAAACAGCACTGGCTACATTCCAGAAACTAATGAACACAACTTATGTAACTGATAAAATGGTGAAAAAGGCCTTTAGTGATGACATCATGAGTAGACCACACACCCCTGAAGGTTATTCAACTTTCAAAGATGGCCACAATTCCATGCAAAAATTTGAATGTTCAAGCTGCCCATCATTAATATGGACTAATTAGAATGTAGCAAAGTGTGTAAAGTCATTCATGATGATTAACAATGTTTGCAGCAATCTAGGTCTATAACATGATACATGCATTTTAACTGAAGATTTAAAAATGAGGTGAATCGCTGCAAAATTTGTGTCCCATCAGCAGCATATGACCAGAAGTAAAAATAACTTTTTGTGTGCATGGACCTGCATGATCTGGCCTAGGAGGAGAGAAATATCTTTTCTAAGGTCTTGCTGTTTCTTCCTGCTCCCAAATATAAAAACTGAGTGATAAAGGACAGAGGTAAGAAGATATCACAGATATTCAGGCAGAATCACAGGTAGTGCTAGGCAGCATAATGAAGCGGAATTTCGAGGATGTTTACAGCAGTGGGAGAGGTACTGGGCTCAGTGTATAAAATGTGAAGGGGAGTACCTTGAAGGAGACAATACTGACCTGTAACTAAGGTAAGTCCAAGATTACTTCAGTGCCCTGGTCTGGAAATGTTTGGTCCCTACCTAGTAATTGTCATTCTCAATTGTCAGTACATTACTGTCATCAAGATATCCATTATACTGTAGATGCATACATGCATATGACTTCAAGTAAAAATATTTATTGTTTACGAGCAGAAGGCTGTGTTATACTAGACAGAACAGAATATCTCTACAACAGAAGGCTGTGTTATACTAGACAGAACAGAATATCTCTATAAAGCATTTGTGGCAGCTTGGGAAATTGTATATTTCAGCAGAGAAAGAGCTGTCATTACGAAAATTATCTGAACTACTGATGGTGACAACATAGCTCATACTTTCATCTACCAAATCACAGACACATTATTTACAGCAACAGAAATTCATGATAAAGTTAAACATCAAATCATGCCAGAACCAATCTGATAAATAATAGTACAAGAAAGTCTGTGAAGTCAGACATCATCTGACATGAGTGAAAAGTAAGGACATTTTGAAATTACTGCAACAAAGAGTAAAACAGAAAGACAGTAAGGACACATGTCCTCAGCAATGTTTTCCATTTGAAGAACAAAGACAAAAATGGGTAAAGCTGTGTATATGAAAGAGGACCAGTGTCACACAAAGAAATGTATAAAACTGAGGACAAAGATTCAGAATATATCCTTTCTGAGTTGTTTTGTATGAAAGCACTTGAAGCAACACTATATGACAGGAAAACAAAAAAGGCTGAAGACAACCATTTCTTAGCACAGTTAGGAGACCAAAAACCTTCAGTGGTATCACGGGTAGATTGACCACTCGAAAATAAAAAAACAAGCATTGGTAGAACAAAGTGTCTGCCAAATCTACTGTGCTCAGAAGCTGCCTCTAACACGCAGTTTTTCAAGATAAAGTGAACACTTGAGAATACAATGAGCATAATACCAACTTCTCAGTTAAAATACCTAAGACATCATAAAAGTTAAATTATTATTTATCATTTTCTTATGTATGTGATATTCAATTAAAAAGGTTATATAGGTGTATACACACATTATATGTGTAAACTGTGACACATATTCTCTCAACTGTTCAACTGTCTTAAAACCTACGAAACTTACTGAAAAGTGTGAAGGGCATAAAATGTCTTGAATGTTCCTCAAATAATGAGCGCTTGAAAAACTCTGTACTCAAATATTCAATGAGTTATGCTCAAGATACACACATAAAGATGTGTGAGTCTTTGTAGAGAAGAGCTTTTACTGTTATATGATTTTAACCAGAATTGGAATGTGTCATCAAATTTCAGTTTCAGATTTCATGAAAATCCATTCAGCAATCAAGTGGTTAAAAATCAGACAGACATACAGACACAGTGAAACTAACATTAACATTTCTGCAGCTTTCAATGCACATGTGGCAAAAAAAAAAATACTAACTGCAGACATGGTTTTAACACTTAGATTATGGAGCAATACAACTTCCAACTTTTACTGTACTTTGTACATTTTGTACCCACTATTTTTTCAACATGTCTTTTTTCAAAGTATGTTTCTCAGACTCAATAAAGACAAAAAATTGCTTTTATTCACATTATTCATTTTTCAACCAAACAAAATGATAGGCCTAGAATTTTTGAGAAGAAAAAATAGTGTAAAACAGAAATGTGAATGAAATTTGCTCATAGTATGATTGTTCCCTGCAAATGTTGCATCTTATTTGAACTGTCTTGTTAGAGTGGTCCTGAAACACCAATTCTGAACACTGGCAACATTTACCATCCGTTTTTCTGTCTTTTGACTCTTGAACAAATAGAATTAACATCAGTACAAAATTGTACAGTCATATTTGTAAAAAATACAGCATGTTAAAAAACAACACACTGCGTAATGATAATTTTGTGTCAGAGGACTTGCAAGAATAAACAGAAAAGTTGGTAAGCTGTTACTCCATAACACCAACATTGTTGAAGAATAGACAAAGCCTGGGTACATTTTGTACCTGGTCAGTAATCCAAAGATTAAATTTTGTGTCATACCATGCTACATGTAATTAGCCGGACTTCAAAACTATACATTACAACCACTTTAAGATGTTAAGAGGATCTGTAAGAACAAACATTTTCATAAGTTTTATAAATTTTTGTTATATCATGGCTGTAATATAAAAATGTTTCTCACTTTACAAGTTCTTCATGACCCCCAAGACAATTTTAACTACTAACTTCATAACATTCTAATAAATCAATGTACAAAACAGCTACTCACCAAGCTATAGGAAGTTTCAGATTAACATTAAAATTTGTCTGGTAATAATCCTTTCCCACACCTAGGGCACGTGACAGTCCAAAGTCAGAAATTTTAACTTTGTTCTTTGAAAAGACAAGGATATTTCTTGCAGCCAGGTCCCTATAAAATAGGAAAATATATGAAAATATAAGAGTACATTAGACACAAAGACTAAAGATGAAAATAAATGACACTTATTTGAATGCAACCAACCTTGGTTGTAACATCATGAAAGGGACTGAATAAATGGTGTTGCTATAAATGAGTGTCACTCTAAGCGAGATACATGGTAAAAGTAAAGGAAAAACACTTTAAGACAAAATTCAGGCATGTAGGCATATTATTTACATATTTATGTTATAATCTATTTTAAAATAATTACAATTAAAACTTAGAAAGTATAAAAATTACTCTTACATAGCTGCAAGGTTCCATACAGGTTTATGGTAAAAAAAAAATACATTAACTTTCATTTAAAATTTAGGAAGAACAAAAACTCATGAGAAGAGAACTGCTCACTGGTACACAGTCACTTCTCCTTTGCTAAGACGACGGAAGCATCACCTCATCATTGTCACTTCATTCAAGCTTGCAAAATCACCCACTTCTCGATCCACTCCTTTGAAACACACTAATATTTTGGCTCCATTATTACAAGTCATTTGGATCACAGAATCTACAAGACTGAATTTTCAACACATGCTGGCTTTCTTTATCCCAATGTCTATTCCTCGTATCACTTTCAGTTTTCCTTCAACATTCAATACATTATTTTGTTCATCACTGTCACCATGTTATCCCTCTACCAGTCTATTTACTGCAGAAGGAGAGAAGTAGAGGGCAACTTTACACACAAAATGAAGTACTGTTGGAACCTTCGCTATTCTGGGATGTTACACAGCGCAGACTATTAGTTACTGATTTTTCAGGACAATATGTCAGTCCCATTTTCAAGGGTCAAGCAGGCCAAGAAATGTTGGTACCTCCCAGTCTACACTGTGTAACATCCCACAAGACAGAAGAATTCATTTACAATGTGGCGGAAGCCTAAACTCATGAATCACCGTTACTGTTGTTATTTCTCATATCTGGAATTTATACAGCAACCTGAAAGAGTAGAGAGCTTGTTTTCTCAAGGAACAAGGAGCAGGTTTAATTCTCAAAACAGCCTACTAGTTGGAAAATGATACTGGAACACATGAATGACAATTAACACCCGAGGTAGATATCCTTTTTTCTGTCATACTAAGCAAGGCAGAAAAACATGTGCCTTACAGTGTATTAGTTGGTATCACCGAATGTGTAACATTATAAGCGAGGTGTTGCACAAACCGACAAACAGAGTTCAACTGTACTTCTGAAGCATATTCCTCAAATCATCCTTCTTAAGACCACGTACACACATGATCGCATTAGAAGATCAAAGCACTATAAGAAATTTGAATATACCTTTTATTATCTGTTATTACTGTACGAGGGGTTGCTGATAAGTCCTTAGCCCGACCAGGAAGGAAACAAGCTACTGTTACCAAACTTGGGATTTATTCAACATACTCCCCACAAAGCTCAATACACTTCTTAGCCCATTGCTCTATCTTTTGCAAACCATTCAAAAAAAATTCAAAAGGTTGTCTGTCCAACCGGGTCTCCGCAGCAGCAATGACCTCTGCGTCGGACGAAAAATGGCGACCTTTCAATTGTTTTTTCAGTCCAGGGAACAGGTGGTAGTACGATGGGGCCAGATACAGAGAATAGGGTGAGTGATCAAGACACTGGAAGCCCAGGTAGGCCAGTTTCTTCTGAGTTGCAAGTGCTCGGTAGGCCGGGGCATTGCCGTGCAAGAACAAGACCCCCTTCGTGACCTTCCCACAGTGTTTTTCCTTCAAAATGTCCTTCAATTGCACCAGCAGAGATGAGTAATACTCTGCATTGATAGTTTGGCCCTTTGGAAGATAATCAATGAGTAGGATGCTGTCTTGATCCCAACAAATCGAGGTGAGAAATTTTCCAGTGGATTTTTGCACTCAGAATATTCTGGAGCGGGGTAAACCGCTATGCTGCCACTCCACTGATTGTTGCTTTGTCTCCGGGTCATATTGATATAACCAGGTTTCATCCATGGTCACCAATTGCGACAGGAAATCATTTGGATTGTGCCGAAAAAATTCCAAATTTTCTCAGACGACTGGCACCGTTGACATTTTCGATCCGCTTTCAGGCATTTTGGGACCCACTTCGCGGAGAGCTCTTGCATGTCCAAATCTTCATGAATGATGGACCCAACCCACTCACATGAGATGCCTAGTTGCTAAGCTACTGATTTAGCCAAAATCCGGCAGTCTTCCAAGATTAGCTCGTGAATTTGACCAATAATCTCCGGGGTGGTAACTCTTTTGGGTCGTCCAGGACGAGGCGCATCACAGGTGGAAAAATCACCACATTTAAATTGGGCCACCCAGTTTTTGACGGTGGCATACAATGGTGCATGTTCCCCTAATGTTTCTGTCAGAATGGCGTGGATTTCCTTCGGCGCCTTGCCTTGCAGGGATAAAAAACTTGATGACAGCTCGTGTCTCCATGTTGTTGAAATCGCGCGCGTCACCTGACATGCTTCCTTTCAGCCTCTGTAACAAGAAAAGACGTGAAATACGGCACATAAACAGACCCCTCTTTCCAACAATTTCGTCCTACGACATCCGGAAGTAGGTCGGGCTAAGGACTTATCAGCACCCCCTCGTACTCTCCCACACCCTTTAACTAATTACGTTCACATATTTACTCGTTTGGTGTTTCTTCAACGATGATGACAGCAACTCAGGCTATACAGCATCAAAGGGTAGAACAATAATGAATAATGAATTTGAAAGGATGAGAAAGGAAGTGGTCATGGCTAATTTAAGGTACTGCATCTCCTTTGCCTAGATGAACTGAAGAAGCATTATATAAATCTTCAGGTCTGGAGAGTTGGTGTCTTGGCTGACAACAGAACTGAGCTACACCCAATAAAATGTGGAAGCCGACGTAACCATGGTTATAGTTTACGAAGAATTTCTGTGGTGATTGGTGATGGGGGAATTGAAATCAAGAGCAAAGTGCTTTTAATAAAAGATACACTTTATTTTATTCATAAAGTGAACTCAAATCCTAATTCATGTCACAGCACCACTGTGCGAAAAACCTGGCATGTCTCATTCTACACTGAACTCTATAACATTGAAAACATCAGCATTTTTGTGTAAGGCTGGCAACATTGTGCAAAGTGGAAAAAAGTGAAAAAGAAAACTACAAGAAGATGAAAGCATAACTGATGGCAGCCTTTAGACACAAACATTCACAAAACATCCACCCTATTGGCACAATCTCAAAGGAGGGGGCAAAGGCAAAGGAAATCACCAATAAGCATGCAATCACATGGACAGTCTGACTAATTTAAAACTCATTCTTAATTGTCTACAACACCATTGGAGGCATGGCCAAGAGTGTGGGTTTGGAAGAAATTGAGATACAGAAATTCTGCTGTCAAGCACAGACTGCCAGATAAAAACACAGATATTCTTTTAAAGCTGATGAATCTGGGTTAATTCTTTGGTGTTGAAGGGCGTAAAACTGACATGGTACGAAGCTGAGCAAGAACTGCTTGAATGTGTTAGTAGTGGCCAAAACGGGTAGTTCTGAAAAGCCGGCCACATACAAGAGACAGAAATTCGTGCCTCCTCTTTTTATCTCCTTACATCCTTTCCTTATGGGTTAAGTCCTCAAACATTTTCTATTATTTGCAACTTTCCCACTCGACAGATGGAAGCACCATAGTTCATTCTAAAATGGCAGAGGACATGTGGTTAAAACAATGAGCAGTAATGGAGCTTTTGGATACTGGAGGTAAGAAGACAGCTTGCTTTTACAAACATTCACCCTAACCACCAGTACAAGTAGCATAATGGAAATTATGGGAGAGCTTGGCTTCTCCAAATCTGCTCTTCTTGGGTAACGCAAATGTCGACAGTTGCAAACAAAGAGAAGGAAAAAAACTGCCACTGTACTCTACATGACATGGAAGGTAAGGGTTTCCTGTCACAGATTATCAAGGAATGTTCGAAGCTGGCCATTATTTTTAAACCGAATCCAACCACACAACAACCCCAACACAGAAGAAATTCATGGTCTTTTGAAGAAAAACTGCAAGGACACCACTGAGGCAATGACAAGGCACCGTAGAATGCCATGTATCACTGGCTATAGAGAAAGGACAGCAACTTTTATGGGGCTAGAAAACATGCTCTTGTTCAGAGGTGGAATAAGATTGTTGACAAACATGGAGACTACACTGAAAAAAACTGTGCCTTCAGCAATGTTGCAGTAAAGGCCTTGTGACTTTTCACATTTTCAACTTTTAAATAAAAAACGGTATGAACTGCTCTCTGACTGCCCTTTCTAGAGTACAGCACAGTGCATTAGGGCAGGCAATTCGACCACTTCTGAACTTTTAGGCAACCCTCTGCTTAAGCATTCACCATCCCCACACTCAACAAAGTGTAGTACCTTGTTCACAGGCAAAGTCACCTGGTTTCAAGAAATGATGGCCCAAGTGCCTAAACCTTAATATGAGCAGCCCCTCACAGCCATAAAGAACATGTGAGGCTGTTTCAGATGCATGTCTACCAGTCCCAGTTTAAATAGATGCCTTCTTAAATGACAATACCCTGTCACCAGCCTCATCATTATTTTTAACTTGTTCTTGCTCATGTTAAGTAATCCCCAGCTTTTCAGCAGAGGGTCTTTTAAGAAAGTCCTTATCTTTTCTTTGTCCATGAATGGACTGCCAATGCACCTTCTATTTCCAGCTCATCCAGACCCTGATCACTACCCTGGCAGCCTTTGTACATAGGCCAAGGCAAGGCTCAGGTACCAAAAGTGGATGTCAAGAGCCTTGCTGGCTAACTGATCAGCTATTTCGTTTCCATCAACCAACATGTGCTCTGGCACCCATACCAGCTGGATCCTTTTATGTTCTGCCAGTTTCACCATGGATTGATGACAGTCCCAGACTTATTTAGAATTTATCTGGAAACACTCAAAGGCTTTAATGGTTGTTTGACTGTCAGAAACAATACTGATATTCCCACATATGCAGCTCTGCTCTTTATCCTCCATTGCACAAGCCTTAACCCTTTAAAGATGAAACGTATCTGTGTTACATAAGAAATCAGTCTGTACTGCGCTGTAAACACTCTCCACCTCAGTTATAAAAACGAATCTGTTGTATATGGCAAAAGTCGCTGTTCTGAGAACTCATAAACAGAATGTAATCAACATGTAGAATTTTTAAATGTTATACCTGGTGGTACGTAAAGTTCCTGGCAGGGTTTAAGAAGGTTAATGGCATATATTTCAGCCTGGAATACTGTGGTGTTCAGACCATGACTGCAGCTATGCTCCCTTCTCAAGCCCCATTTATTCTCCCCCCAGTGCCAGTGCCTTTATTGGTCTTAGACCCATCTGTGCATCAAACCAGGCCTCCATTAATATCTGGTTTAAAAATGTTGTTCCACTCACATATTCCAGGAACCTTGACTGTGGCCTGCTTGTGGTCTACATAAGCCAGTATCATTCTGTCAGTCCCCTTATGTAGGACTGGTTCATGATCCATGTGCCAAAATTTTCTGGCATGACCAACATCACGGATACAGGTTTCCACTGCTGAATGCACATTAGTGTGTATGTCCCTGCCAAGGCCTCCAATTCAATCATCAGATTAAGAGGAAGGGGGACCTCCATTTCAGCTGCTGCAGCAATCTGCATTGCTCCTATGATAGCCAGACATGTTAATCACTGTAATTTATGGAGTTCCAGTATGCTGACCTTGTATTTAACCCTCAGCCACCAAACTGTGGAGTTATAGATAAACATAGGTCTCTTCACCATGGTTTATATCCCGTATGCTACTCCGGGTTTCATGGCCCAAATTTTACCAAATGTGTCCTTACAGGTCCAGAAAGCCCTAGAGGGCTTATATTACCATACTTTTCATATGCCTTCCGTGTCAATCCACTGTCCAGAATAGGTCCTAGGTATCTGACCTAGACAGTTAGTTACAATGTTTGTCCAGAGATGGCTGGTTCATTTTAAACCCCTTAAATCCCTCTTCCAACTGTCCCTTGTAAACATACCAGCAACAAATGTGCATGCATGGATGACCTTTGCAATATTCCAGAACTATTTAAGACTTCTGGATGCTAAACAGATAGACCATCAAAACACAACTTTTATAAAATAACAATTCACTCAGCTACATGTATCAACCCCATGTGGTCATCATCAGGCTGATATCTAAAACATATTAAGGAAGTATACACATTATATTATGCAGCAGAGATCTCACTTGTTACAAATAATGTTACAAACCAGTTTTTGCACTTTCAGTTCAGGATTAAAATTTTTGTGGCAATACCTATGAAAACAAAAAATTAAAAATTGTTTTTAGTCTTTCAAACTTTAGAACTGGCAGATTTTGGTAGTTGTTATTATGAAGTTCTGTTGGCAGAAATTATATGAAAATTACCTATAACATTGCATAATATGTTAGAAATAATACGATAAGCTTTATGGTCATACATCATATAATTATCCATTACTTATGTATTGTGTGAAGCGTATGATGTCAAAGTCTAGGTCACTCAGTGGCAAGATCTTGACATAATACACTTCACTCAATATGTAAGTAATGGACAGCTGTATGTTATATAACCATAACATCCATCATACTATTTCAAACATATTATACACTGTTATAGGAAATATCCATACAATTTCTGCCAGTAGAACTTCATAAAATCAAATACCAACACTTGCCAATTCAAAAATTTGAAAGATTTTTTAAAAAAATTTTATATTTTAATTTTAATAGCTATTGGCACAAAAATTTTAATCCTGAACTGAATGCACAAAAACTGGATTGTAACATAATTTGTGACAAGTGAGATCTCTCTTCCATAACATAATGTATATACTTCCTTAATATGTTTTAGATTTCAGACTGGTGATGGCCCCATGGGGTCAAAATATGTAGCCAAGTTAAACATTGTTTTATAAAGTTGTGTTTTGATGGTCTATCTGTTTACTCTTTATTTATATCCTGACACAATCCAATGCATAAATATAAAATAATGGAGCGCATTGGCCACTGTACTGATTATCCTAAAGAACTGATATTCATGTACTGGTTCATCCTCATGGCACAACAGTAGTTCAACAAACCATGGATCAAGACATAGGTTATGAAGCAGCAATTTAGGATGAAGACGGAGTGTCAAGTGTTTCACCAGTTAAAACCAGCACCCAGGAATTATACACTCTTCATCTTGACCAATGTGGGGAAAAAATGGATCCCTTAAAATTGCTAACTGTATTATGAAAGCAGGCTTTGGTTCTGGTGCTTCTTGGGATCATAATTCACAAGGTAACAAAAAACCTTAAGTTCTCTTCTATGCATGAAAGCATTGTCAACACAGATGATAAAGTTATAACCTGTGACAAGCAAAGTACTGAAGTTTTATTACCTGAACAACAGGTGAATCTAGAAGCAGATGAGAATGAAGAAGAGGACAAACATGAAGAAGCAATTACTCAGAAGCTAATGCACAATAAGGTCACTGAACACTTACATGCACTGCAATATTTTGTTGCTGGCACCTCAGGGGTGCCAGCAACAATTATGGAATATCTTTTAGGACATGGAGGATCTCACTAAATATTATACATCTTCTGTGCAATAAGTAATATACAGATAAGATTTATTCCAACCCACTACAGAGTTTGTACCATATACATGTTACTCCAACATCTTAAGTTGAGGCATCCCCGTTGTGTACGTAATAACGAAGTAAAGGACAATGTAGGTCAAAACACAACTAGTTTATTTGCTGGGTGTTAATGAAACAACATGTTTCGGCCTACTCAGAGACCATCATCAGGTTTACGTTGTTGGCTCTAAGAGACTAATAATAATGCGAGTGGCAGATGTTGAGATCTCATCATCATGCCTTACAAAGTATATATGAGAAAAAAAATGCGTGTAGGAGGGTGCTGAAATGTGGTGGCCGGAGTCGCCTAAGTGGATAAGGGAAGGGACGTGTGTATGTGTGGTTGGTATGTAGTTTCTTAGGCGGGGGTCGTTACCCTTAGGCGGGGGTCGTTATCCTTAGGCTCTGTTGGCCTACTGCTGTTGGTGTTGGGGGGAGGGGACTCAGATGGCAATTCGCAGGTGTATCCGGCATACGTGTGTGGTTAGGTATGTGGCATCCTAGGGGTTGCAGGCGCCAGCGTGGTGGTGTGTGTGGTCCTTTTCGTGTTGCGGATAAAGCTGGCATCAGAGATCTGTAGAACATACATCTAGTGTGTTGGTTCTTGGTTGCAGGTGTGTTTATCACTGTGGTGCTGGACACTGTGTGTAGCACTGACACAATCTTGTATTGCATATGGAGATCACTATGGGATAGCATCCTTGTGTGTTGGTTTGTCACTGTGGTGCTGGATACTGTGTGTAGCACTGACACAGTCTTTGGATGCACAAAGAGATCACTATTTAGGTGTATGCTGTCACTGCACTATTATCATGGTATTTAGTCTTGTCTAGTTTGCATGCGTAAAAATTATCCTCTGCTGTGTGGTTGCTTTGCATTAACTTTGCCATCCCATAGTGATCTCCAAATGCAATACAAGTTTGTGTCAGTGCTACACACACTGTCCAGCACCACAGTGATAAACACAACTGCAACCAAGAACCAACACATTAGACGTATGTTCTACAGATCTGATGCCAGCTTTATCAACAACATGAAAAGGACCACGCACACCACCATGCTGGCACCTGCAACCTCTAGGATGGCACAAACCTAACCACACACGTATGCTGGATACACCTGCGAATTACCATCTGAGTCCCCCTCCCCCCAACACCAACAGCAGTAGGCCAACAGAGCCTAAGGGTGACGATCCCCGCCTAGGATACTACATGCCAACCACACGCACACACGTCCCCCACCTTATCTGCTTATGCGACTCCAGCTACATTTCAGCACCCTCCTACATGCAGTTTTTTCTCATATATACTTTGTAAGGCATGATGATGAGATCTCAACATCCACCACTTGCATTATTATTAGTCTCTTAGAGCCAACAACGTAAACCTGATGATGGCTTCCGAGTAGGCCAAAACATGTTGTTTCAATGACATCCAGCAAATAAATTAGTTGTGTTTTGAACTACATTGTCCTTTACTTCATTACTCCAACATGTCTCTGCTAATATATGTAGCTATCTTCAGGGAGTACAAACAGTGGTCATGTTCAGCTAGAAGTGTGTAACACTGTCAAAAGTAAAGGCAAAATATAAGTTTAAAAGTCAATAACAATACATTCCTATGAGAAAGACAATGATGTGTAAGGTAACGGGACACAGGCAGTAAAACCTTATGCGTGCAAGTATCTTCTTTTCAATATTACTAGGAAGTCCTATATACAGCAATGTTGAGTATTCACTGGATGAACACTCTGTACATGCTGGAGTGAAGTGCATATAGTACAAAATGTGCAGTAAGTTGAAACAAATCTTACCTGGAGAATCACATATTCTGCAACAAATAGAAAGAAATTATAAAAACCCATCCCCAATGATTTCTTCAAGAAAGTATGAAAATTCTGTGCAGTGAATGTGTTTACTGTCAAAACCATATTCTTTCCAGAAAATTGTACTGGTATTTGTGTTCCAGTCATCTGCACTTAACCCTTTGCCGTCCCTGACGCTCTGAAGCGCTCGGGATTTAAATGACCCGTGCCGGCCTCAACGCTCTAAAGCACTCTTGTTGTCCTCTTCATAAATCTAGCATGTTGTGTGAACAAAACAGGAGCTCTCTGTTGTCTGACATGATGAAATCACTTAATAAGCATGTCTGCATGTGTATAAACATGATCCAAGCAAAAACATCGAAATAGGTCATAGAGATTCAAGTTGGAATGTTAGTCTCTTCCTGAGGGCTCAGTTGAGGTTGAAATAATGGCATCTACATCTCGTGCCTCATGTAAAAGGGTAGAGGACGTAGAAATTTTCCAAGTGTTCAAAGAAAGTACAGATAGTGATGTCACAATATTTTCATCTGAGGAAGATGAAGATAGTAATGAACGCGACAGTGACGAAGATGGACAACTGGATGACAATTCTGAAAAAATGAAGATGGAGGCACTCATACTAGTGGCCCAAAAACACCTCATCTGAAATGGACTAATACCCTAAATTTCAAGGAATTAGAAAAATACGAAAATTTATCAGGTCCTAAACATTCTTTACCAGTTGGCAGCGGTGAGAAAGATTTTTTTGAGTTATTTGTAACCAATGATTTTTACAACAATGTTGCAGAAGAAACAAATAAATATGCAGCTTTATCACAAAGAAAAGCAGGGACAGTGGATAACAACTGGGAAGACAAATGCGGAAGAAATCCAAGCTTATATTGGTATTCTGATTTATATGGGCCTTGTTGACCTACCAGAGATTGAGGATTATTTTCAAGGCGATTTCTGTGTCTGTCCTATAGTGAGACAAGCCATGACGCTAAAACGATTCAAAAAACTGGGACAATATTTACATCTGAATGAAGAAGAAGAAAGACCTGACCAGCAAAGTGAAGATTTTTACATCCTGTATAAAGCAAGACCAGCTCTAGATCTGATGGATAAATTCACACAAGCATGCATACCAGGCTGTGAACTTGCTGTGGACGAGGCAATGATTGGTTTCAAGGGGAGATTTTTTTCTGAAACAGTATCTACCTGGAAAGCCAACTAAATGGGGGATCAAGGCTTGGGGTCTAGCTGACAGTGCCAATGGTTATCTCCTAAAATGTGACATTTATAAAGGAAAAAAAGAAATTCAACAAGACCTTCTACAAGGGGAAGAAGTTGTACTACAACTTACAGAAAATTTCTGGGGAAAATGCATCATATTTATTTCAACAATTTTTTCAGCTCCACAAATCTTATGAAAATGCTACTGGAACAAGAAAAGTACAGCTGTGGCACTACAAGGGCAAAAGGAAAAAAATGGCCAACAGAATTTAGGAAACCAACTTAATTGAAATTGAAAAGGGGCGAGTCCAGGAAAATGCAGCATGAAGATGTGACGGCAGTAGTGTGGCAAGACAAACATGTTGTTCTCCTCCTTTCTACAAATTCCAGTCCCTGGACTAATGGTTCGGTCACAAGAAAAACAGGAAAAGGCAAAGAAGAAATTGAAATTGCATGTCCTCAAGTCATCATAAATTACACGAAACACATGAGAGGTGTGGATGTAAGTGATCAGAAACGCGAGTACTATGGTGTCGGCCGATCTTCAAAAAAATGGTGGAAATTTATATTACATTTTGTCCTAAATGTGTGTCTTGTGAACTGTTTCATCTTATATGACCTGACAAATCATCCCCCCTCTACAGCACACGGAAACAGGCAACTGACCTTCAGACGAAACTTGGTGTGTCAGGTGATTGGTACATTCACGTCTCGCAAGTGTACAGGCCGGAAGAGAAGTTTGCCCATCAGAACTGCATTCCCTAACCTTTTCCAAACTTTACAAAAAGTATCAGGCCATGCAAAAGTGTGCGCTTTGTGTATAGAGAAAAAGAAAAAAGCTCCATCTGGAAGGGGCAAACAGACAACATATAAATGTAAGGAGTGTGACCTTCCATTGTGCCATGTGGGGTGTGTTTTGGAATACCACGAGCAGCAAAATGTGGCGGTGCAAAATTAGGCGAGTATGTTATTACATGCATAAATTTATTACGAATAAGATGAAAAAAGAGTTATCATTCTGACTTTTTTAGTTTAATTGTTATGTTTTTTTTTTTCCTGGAGGGGAGACCTGTTTCTGGTGTAGTACGTAAATTTAAATGCCCGCTGAAAAAGCATGGTCTTTCTGCCATGCAGTATGGCTTTAAATAGGAGCGGCAAAGGGTTAAACTGTAGTATAAGAATCCATCTGATTACTCTGCACAACTTGTATCTTATATATTTCATGATGATCCATTCATTTCCTCAATGGTGAGCATAAGCCACGTTTTAATAAGCTTTAGTAATACATAACTTGTTACAAATTATTTGGAAAACACATAGCCTTTGAACAAAAAAGTCTGACGAGACTTTTACTGTGATCTTATAGAAGCCATAAGAACTCCTTCCAAGTGTATCCACCACTTGTACTCATTTTCCTACATACAGTGAAACCCCTATACTCAATTTCTCAGGGGACTATGGAAAGAGAACAATAAATGTGAGAAAATAACAGTTGTGAAAAACCACTACAACATGTTAGAAACATAAGTAATAATAAGTAAAAGTTGTGTTAATACCTATACACAAATCACTTTCTTTTTATGAAGAGATCTGTAATTGTTAACTGAAGTCTTTTAAGTTCAGATCACACACTGCCAGTTCTTAGTTAAGAACATTCTGCTTGTCATGCTCACTAATAGTGTACGTATGTGAGTGGTTTAAAAGTCTGTAAGCAGCGCAAGCTTCATTAGAACTTGGCACTTGCTCAAGGTCATGTCCATTTCCCTCTTCATCTTCCACAGTGCTCACCCACCCACATCATGATCATCACAAAACTTGTTGGATGGTGCTAATCCATGACGATTACCTACGAATATGCATCTGTTTCTCAGCTGGATTTTTTCCCGCCTCTTCAAGAGCATGGCAAGCTATGGTGTATAGGCCTTATAAGCAAGAGGAGGAGGAGGAGGATGCAAAGATGTTGCACGATATTACTACTAATAATTGCAGAAGATCGGTCTCAGGTTTACCACCTCACAACTTGGGCCTCCCCCTCACCTCTGCCATTCAGCTAACACTCCACACCTGGCTGACACATAACACATTTCACAAGCACTACTGTAATGGTAATTGTTGGTATAGGCAGATTAACACTACTGTACAGTCAAAAAATATCATGGTTCTTTCGTGCCACAGTTGGTTGACATGTAACATTACTGTACGTTCCAGGAACGTTACATTACTCTATTTTTTCCCTGCAAAAAAAATCATTCCAGGTATATCAAGGATTGGGACCAATAATTTTGAATGATCGACATGTGAAACCAGTACAATAAGGAACAATGTGTCTGATATAATAACACACTGTACATATGGACAATTTTACAAGACCAAAAGAAATTAACAATACTTTCAGGAAAATAACATACATAGGAACAATGGATAGAGGTTTCACTGTAATCCAATGTCCAGGAATCCCTGTAGTTGAAATAACACCAATAAACCCATGTAAATTACATAAATAAAATACAAAGAAGGAAAAAACGTTTTCATGTGCAACCTCTAAATAAAAGTGCAGGCAGAGCCTCACCATATGTCCATATAGAAAAACGAACAGCAATAAAAATCACAGTCTTGGACATTGAAACATCAATTCTAATATATCGCAACATCTAACTTCAAAAGTTAATTATGCATTTGTGTAACAATTCAGATAAGCATATACCAACCCATACATCATGATCCAAATTGTGGTCACAAAGCTGTTTTGAGTGGGGCATAAAACAAATCTGTATGATGATTTAACAACATATATACATATTTTCCTTTCATTGTGTAATTAAAATGTCATACTTGTTACAGAAATTCATGTTTTCTATTTTAGACGTATTATCAGTTTCTAACTCTTGGGTTCTCAGGGCAAAGCAATTGGCCCAAACAGGAACATAGTTCAAAAGGTTTGAGAAACATTGTTTTTTCATACTCTAGGTCAAAGGAAGGCAGAAGATATGGGCCTCTAAACACACTTAATTAAAAATTAATATAATCCAGTACTTTGAGTTTTAAGTATGAGGTTATATTGTTTGCAGTGTGATTACACACTGCTGCTCACAAAAAAAAACAGTAAAGGCATTTCCAGGGTGGATGCCAAATGAGTATATGGCATAAGACAAACCTGTGAATCAGCCTCTTCAGCTCCAAATATTGCATACCATCACATATCTGGATTGCGAAATCACAAAGTGAAAGAATGGGAAAGCTGGCTCTGAGAGATGGTTCCTTCAAACACTCCAAAAGTGAACGGAGAGGGGCCAATTCAGTCACCTAAAAAATTACACCAATCACTAAAAAAATTTACATAAAGGATACACTTTGTCATCATCTGTAATTGGTCTCTGAGTATAAAAGAGATTACATGTAGATGTAAGCAATTATTAGCATAAAACTATATATTTTGAATTTGACCACAAAAAAGGGATTACAACTGTTGAAATAAAGTGAAATAAGTTGAAAAAATGTCTATAGAGAAAATTTTTTCTGGCATGTTTGCTCTGTAACTGTCCCTAGACTTTTAAATTTTCAGTATTTTTAACTACAACACTGACAGTGTGGTTTAAAATGTCTTCACATATACAACACAACACAAACCATAAGTTTTGTCAAAGAATACAACCAACTAGGTACACATTGCTGCATCATAAATACATTTATTATTTACCGTGTCCTACATGTTTCAGCCTTCTCAGCAGCCTTCAAAACACTATTTAATACCATAAGAAAGTGATCGAGTAGAATCCAACAGATAAAAAGGAACTAATAGCAATGACACTGATATATTACATCCAGATGTAGCTAAAAACAATCAAAGAGCAATAACACCACTCACGTCCACTAATGTTAAATGAAGTGGCATTCTTCCTTGTGGGATGACAGACACTCCTTAATATTTACAGACATACAAAATACAGGGTGAGGACTGACATTTGCAAAGAATTACTCAACTCTGTAACACCAAAGGTCTAGCAAAACAAGCTGTCTAGTGAACTCAAACATGTGGAAGAAGGAATGCTGCAAGACTAATTGGATAATTACTCAATTCAATCAGAGCTGTAAATTTTAGCTGAATGACACATATTTTAACATTAAGTTACAGAAGAATGTTTTTACTATCGTATTGTTTTTAACTACACCATAAGGTAACATAAAGTGAAACTTCTATCCATCATTCCTCCACACACAGTTTTTCTGCAATTACCATCCATTTCTTCCGGTCCCAAAACATGGCCCATATATAAACAATGTACTATATCAAATATATCTTTCATACATGCAACAGCCCTGATGACATTCTTGTGGTATTACATGGTATCTCTGAAGATGACGGACATGCTTGAAACACGTAGGAGAGGTTAAACAATAAATGTATTAATGATTCACGAAGGTATGCCTTGTGGGCTTTAATTGATAAAAGTGGAGTACATGGTGAATATGTATTACAAAATAATAGATTCTGTCTGAATCTTAACAAACGATATACAGTCTGGTATAATACATACACATCTCAGAAAAAGTAAGATATCGGTCATGCTTGGTTGCCATGTTTAGATCATCTTTTTTCTACAGTCCAAGTTTGTTTGGGACAGTCTGCAAGTAATGCCTCCCATTTTTCTTTAATGTTGGAGGCATAAATTTCTTAAAACTTTAATATGACATTGCTAAATACAGAGTTATTTTTCAGTGTTGTGTTCCACCTTTGCCAATAGTCTTCCATCTGCAAACGAGTGCACGTATTCTCACCCTACAACCATTGCTCTCCTTCCTCTGCTACTGGTGCATGGTGTTCTACAGTGCCTCAACACTGGTGTAATAATGCTTTCACAAGTTTTTTAAGATGACCAAACAGGTGACAATCTGAAAGGGCAAAGTCAGGACCATGTGGTGGGTGCAGAAACACTGTCCATACACAGTGATGACCTCTGGTGTACTCAGATGTCTGCATCCTTCCACTGTCATGGAGAGGCTCAACACTTCAGGCATTTGCTGGACAAATGTACTCAACAAAGATGACTTCTTAGCGTTTCAATATAGCGACCAGTGTTCACTGCTGTCTCCCCAGGCCTTTCTCATCCAAAAAGACTCTAACCACAATTTTCCAGCTGATGACACACTCACAAATTTATTCTAAGTGGGTATTTCATGTGGCAATGTTCCACAAGATGCTGCTTTGAATTGGGTTCAAAATGGTGGACCCTGGTTTCAATTCCCCTTGACAATCACAGATAGCAAACCCTCCCCTCTGGTGTCATATTGGGAACAGTCACAGTTGCTTTCCTTGTCTCTTTGTGTGCATCTGTCAGCATCCAAGGCATGAAAAGAGCAAAGACCTTAGAGAAGCCAAGCTATTCATTCAGTAACTGCTATTACACTGCCTTTACAGATAGAACAGCTGGAGCATAATTAATCTACACTCCACAGTTTGTCATTAAGTGCAGCTCTGCCCATTTCAGCCTCTTGAATCTGTCTTACACATTGTGAAACAGTACTCACATCCACACAAGTTTCACCATACACTTTCCAAAAACATTAGTGAATGCAAGTCAGCTTCTCACTTGCAGCAACCAAGGATCATTATTGCAACCACATATTCATTTCTGTCATTTTAAAATCAACTGTGGTGCTGCCATCTGCTGACTGACAGAGTTGCAAATAAAAGAATATTTGGAGAATGTTCAAGAATTTCACTGACCCAGTGGTTAATCCCACAAAAAAAAAAGAATGTAAGGAGAGGTAAACAGGAGGTATTACTGCCTGTTTTACATAAAAGAGAACAATGCATAATCACATATAGAACGAAAACATAACTACATGAGCCTTTGTGTAAAGTGTGCTTTATCTCTGTGATTTCAATCAAGATCAGAATATGTCACCAACTTTTAATAAAAAAACCCAACTTTGAAATTTCCTGAAAATCAGTCCAGTGGGATCCCAGCTGCTCCATACAGAGAGTAGGATGGACATGGTAAGGCTAGAAGTTGATTTTCACAACAGCTTTGCAGATAAATCTAAAGATTATAATTAAAATGGATAGATGGAATGTCATAAATCTTCCCAACACAACATTTTTCAGCTTATACAATGAAATTCCTATTTAATGAATACCTACAGGAATGCTTTTGCTTTTGCCACACTGTGGCATTATGTAAACTATTCCTCTTTCTGTAAGACTTAATAAATACAATTATTATACAAATATTACCTTTACATTAGTTCTTACAGAAACTGTTTCAACACAAATACAGCTATTCAAGAAATAATATAAACTAATTCTGAAAGCAACTCATGACACATAAAATTAACAAAGAGAGAAGAACCTGTTTCTACAAAATAAAGACAATTCATGGCAAGTAATATCAAAGTAAGTGTACCCCCCACGTTCCCCTCTGCCTATCTACTCTCAACTCTCTGCATTTTTCTTCTGAACTCCTGAATAGTACTTTTGCTCAATTCCATGACCAAGACAGACCTATCAGAAGTGTGTATAAGTGATCATTTTTAAATTTTGTTTTTGAACAGAAGACAGCAGGCCAAAGTTGCTGCTCTGGCATTGTGGGTAAGTTAACTGGTACTGGATACTGATTATCCAATAACACTACGCAGGTAAAATATTCTCAGTCTAGCACTTGTGTCAGGTGCTTGAAGGGCAAACAAACCAATGTTCTGAGAAACACCTCTGTCCTTGTCATCAGGGAACTGACAGAAGTTTTAAGTTATATGCCATTCAGGTGTTTGTTTCATATGATTTTTTTTGACAAAAAGGCAGTGAGTCGTCAACAGGGGAGTAACTTGTAACTTACATGTGTACAGCACTCTTTTAAGTCCTGTTACTATACACTGTTCTCCATACTCTGAAATATATGTTCTTTATGGTAATGTGCACTCCTGTCTACTTCCATGATTCCTTTACCCCAGTCTTGTGTGAAGGAAAAGAACTGGGTGCACAAACATTGGGAAACATAAGCTGAGGTAAGCAAGCTGCATGTTCAGTCATCTTATCTCGACTGAAAAGTGAGATGCTCATCCAGCTGAGTGCTGTGTCTCACACATGACAGTGCAGTGCATGATAAAAATGTTGTCTGTTGGGCAAAGATTGTTCATTTTCCACATTTTTGTAAATTACATGTCACGGTAAATATGCCAATGAAAATTGTGTATAAAAATATCCTGCACCAATGATAACATGTAATATAATATACAGAAAATTTTCAGGTAACAGGTTCAGTGCTGGAATAAAATAAAATATGAAAGTTTTTTTTTTCCCCCCCAACAAAGCATGATTTACATTAAGTACAAATATAAACAGCTAAAACAGCTGCACTGATGTTACAAAAATCCACATACAGATCATGAAGTTCCTGTATGATGCCAGAAGTACAGTGAGTGAGTACAAACTCAAAGGACAGTCTTCTGAAGAATAATAAATGACCTTGTGAAATGCAGCCTCCTATATTTCTGTCCAGATTTGAATTCAAACAATTATTATTTGTAAGGCACACTACAACAAACCACATTCTGTGCAAGTATAAGAAGACAACATTCAAATAGAAACTACCAATCTTTCAAGCAAGGGAGTCCATCATGTGTCAAAAAATATTTTCAGAAGGTGTGAGGCCTGGTCAGAAGCTGGAGATCAGCACTTTGAGATGCTTGTACAAAATAAGGTAAGTTAAAAAGTATGGGAAAAATGGACTATTAATTTCTGATAGATGTAAGCCTAATATGCAATAAAGCTCTCACAACAGTTGCCATATTGAAGACTTGGGTGTGGGGAGGAGATAGAAGATGCGGTCAGTATATGCCACATGCAATACGTTGACATCACTCACTGATTGTGTAGTAACATAAATATCAAAGGTTGTGTCATTCACAATCACAGTAAACTGAAGTACAAATTTCGTAAGGTCCAATATTTCATGCATTTAATGCAAGTTCCTTATTAAATCTAAATTCTGTAATATGGGAAAGAAATATACCATCTCACTGGGCTTCATATGACACCATAAAAGATCCTCTCTAAACATGGGATTTCTCTTATTACAGTTTTTATATTCCCATTACATAATCGATGTGAAAAGGTAAAAATATCTCTATGCCTGAGAATGAAGGAGTACAGCAGAGAAGAGGCACTATTAATTTCAGCACTACACACAAAGTAGTAGAGAACTTCATGCTCCAGTGTTTTGACTTTGGGAAGACAGCCTCAGTTCACACCAGACAGGAGGCTGGGTGGGTATCACTCCCAATCTTAATGCAGTGGTATGAGGAAGAATCCCAAATCATGTCCATTTATCCAGTGTCATAGGTCACAATCATTGGCTGAACAATCCTACTTCAAGTTCCAACAATGCTGTTTGTCTCATTACTTACTATATTGTTCGGTACAGCCAAAAGCAGAAACAGTCACAGTGCAATCACATGCATGACTTGACTGCGTTATGCGTTCATAAGTGCTGGAATCTGAGAGGTTTGGAGTTCCCCTGCAAGTATTACTTTCTGAGGGGCAATCATATCAATGAATGTGAAGGAACAGGACAGTATAGTGTTTCAGGAAAACAGATATGTTTCCTGAAGTGACAATCCCAACTGGTTAAAGTTATATGAAAACACTGCTGCAATATACTCTGATAATACTTCACAATATTTCATTAAAACAGTTCTGTTCATACTAGTCACTAACATTCATCAGATGAATGGGGCAACATTGTCCCATTAAATGTACACCATTTTCACCTCCAAAAAAAAAAATACTGTCCTGCACTGGGCATTTAAACTGAAATGTGCTCTGGCCGAAGCAGAAACCTGGGATATAAAAGCCTGTATGCTAATGATTAATGGACACCAATGCCCTACTGTTGCATAGTTATGCCAACATGCACTGTTTCATCGTAATCATTTTATTGAAGTGTACTGTCATATGTTTATTACTACTTGTGTAACTCTACAGCTTATGTCACACAGGTCAAGTTTTAAGAATACAAGCTTGCTTGCTGCAACTGCAGAGTGGCTTCGGGGTGCAAGGTTAAGCACTTAAGGCAACTAGTGATCGTGGGACTTGTCAGTTGATGGTAAACCATTTGCACTCTTCTGAAGCCTCATGTTGCATTACGCACACACTCTCAAACAAGCAGATTCTGGGACAAGATGTCCCAACATCATCTGGCAAGTCTGGTGGCAGCAGTGGTGCCTAATTACTCTCTTCTTTCTTGTGTGTAATTACTAATTATTAGTAAAGATTATCAATGGAAGTATGTGAAAGTTACACTGCATAGCCATCACACTCCCTCACTCCTTCTAAGCAACAAAGTCGGATCCACAACCTGACTGGACAACATCTGAGAAACATCCGATCAAAATAGTTTCTTCGGTGGATACTACACTACAAGACAGTCAATACTGCGTCATGCAGAATAAATACCTAAAATCATAAATGTATATTCAATTTTACATACAAGCATGAGTGCATTTGTATCCAGAACCACTCCATATAGCCGTACAATATGTTCATGATCAATAGCATGCATGATTGCTGCCTCTTTCAGGAACTCAATAGGATTGTTCTGCATGCGCTCACGGCTTAGGCACTTGATAGCCACTTGGATCTGCACACAAAGAAAACACACATTAATGTTACTCCTCTGAATCAGCATCTCTCTAAGTTATCTTGCAAGGTCTAAGCTTTCTGTAGTGCGGCTGATGAAGATGCAAGTCATCTGGTATACGGCAATGTTCCTACAAACTTCTGGACACTTCAGAAGGGTTAATAACTACCTCATCTTCAACACAGATAAACCCATCCACATGGCATCATATCCCAGGAGACTTGAATCTTCCAAGTAACTCATATCAGTTGCAAGACAACATTCATATTTTATCATGGTTACATACCCTTATTTATGGCACATGTACTTACCTTCTCTTAGTACAGTATATAGGATCCAGCATTTTGATTGAAGAATCTAAAAATGCAACCATCAAAGCCCACAACTGGATACAACACTGAGCTAGTTTTATTAAAATCCCACTACCTCCCAGTGACCAGCATTACCTTTATCCCATTCTTCCTGTTCTTCCAGTGGGCACTGCCTAAGACATTTCCACTCTGAAGTTTTGCATGCAATCTTGGGTTTCCATCATTCCAACAAGTCCAACCCCTTTAGGCTCTTACACTTCACTATACTAACACCAAGAGCAGACCCACACACATACTGAATTCTGCATTATACAATACCCATCATACCTACATAGCCAGACCACCATAAGCTACTTAATTATTTACTTACTTACTCCACGGAGCAAAGTCCTTCTTGAGCAGCTAACCAGTTCTGAGGTAGTCAAGAAATTCCCCACATTTTATGGAACCCAAAGGTTCATTACTGCATTCACAAGTACCTGACAACTGCCCCTATCCTGAGTCAGATCAATCCTCTCCACACCTCCACATCCCACTTCCTGAAGATACATCTTAATATTACACTCCCATCTAAGCCTGGGTCTTCCAAATGGTCTCTTTCCCTCAGGTTCCCCCACCGAAACGTCGTCTGCACCTCTCCTCTCCCCCATACATGCTACATGCCCTGCCTGTCTCACGCTTCTAGACATGAGACCTTAATCTGATAGTGTTTCATAACCTCCAGTTCATTTAGCTTCCTGAGAATATTTCTTTCTACAACAAGCTTCTGATCTGCTTGTTGAATTATAACCAATCTTTCCCTAACTTTTGCAACAAATAGATAGTGATCAGTATCACAGTCAGCTCCCCTGAAAGAAGGTACATCGAGTACAGTCAGATGTCATCTCCTATCAACCAACATGTGATCAATCTGGTTGTGAGTCTTCCCATCAGAAGAGGTCCAAGTGTTTTTATGAATGTTTCTGTGTGGGATCATCCTGCTCTTAACAACTAGATTTTTTAAGAGGCAAAGTTTAATATTCTAACGCCATTATCATTACTATCCTGATGTATTTGTAACTGTAACTGTAATTTATTTAACATCCATACTGCTACATATGTAACATTTGGTCAAGTCAACACAGTATGTTTGATGGGAAAAAGATTAAAGCTATATTTCAAAGTACAAATTCTTCAATCACAAAGTTAACTAATTGTAATAAAATATTTAACCAGATAACATAAGATATTGCTTTAATTGTATATAATTCGCTAAAAAATATAATTTCATACATTACAGTGAGATATTAACCATAATTATTTTAAACCAACAAACTAAAATTCATTTCAAGATTTGTCTCTTGCTAATTCATTGACTTTAATCAAAACTAAAAACTCATTCCATATATAAAAAGAATGATCCAGTAGAAAAGATTTTAATTCTACCTTGAACACTTTAAAACTTTCCAACTTTTTATTCCATTTGGCACCTTGTTATATAATCTAATACCCATTCTTATCAAACATTTCCTAAAAAATGATGTACTACAGATCTGAACATGAAAATCACATTTTCTTCTCATATTATAGTCATGAATATTTAAACTTGTGTCAAATTTCCATTATGATTTTAAATACAACACAGCATCTCAACGATATACAAAGAAGGAACTGTCAAAATTTTATAACCCTTGAAAATTTGTCTACGTGACTCTCACTTATCAATGGCCCTAATTATTCGAAGTACCCAATTTCGCACAATAAGTACCTTTATACTATCACTCTCTCCACCCTAGAAAATTACTCATTGTCTCAAAAGAGACTGAAACTTTGCAAAATAAATAATTCCTAATACAAATGAACTTTAACACTTCTAAATGATTTCATAATATATGACACCTTATCCAAGTTTAATCATATAGAATGAATACTGAAGCTACATTTTAAATTACCTGTAATATTAAAACCTAAGAATCTCAGTTTTGATATATAAGCAATTTCTGAGTATTAAAGACTATACGGGGCATAATTACAGGTCTAATTTTATTGAATTGAAGTAACACTGACATTGTCTTTTTTGTATTTATTAGAAGGTTATTATTTTCACAGCATATTTGTTTCAAAACCCTATTTAACTTTTGCTGAAGAGCATCCATGTCTTTATGTATAACAAGTATGTTAGTGTAATCTGCAAATAAAACCATTTTTGCATCTTGAATGTTAAGTGGCAGCTCCTTCATACACAATAAAAATAAAAAGAGGTCCCAAAACTGACCCTTGTGCCACTCCATGTTTTATCTCTCAAAAAGAAGGTATGTTAGGGTCTTGCTGGGGAAACCAGAGGGAAGGAGACCACTGGGGAGACCTAAGCGTAGATGGGTGGATAATATTAGGATGGATCTCCAGGAGGTGGGATGTGAGTATATGGCCTGGATTGGGCTGGCCCAGGATAGAGACAGGTGGCGGACACTTGTGAGTGCGGTAATGAACCTTCGGGTTCCGTGAAATGCGGGGAATTTCTTGACTAGCTGCAAACCAGTCAGCTTCTCAAGTAGGACTTTGCACCATGGAGTAAGTAAGTAAGTAAAGGAAGGTATGTACTTTAATTGACTTTTTATCATCAACTTGAACTATTTCAACATAATGTGTCTGACGAGATAAATAGGACTTTAACCATGAGTTCGTAACCCTCTTATACCATAATGATTTAATCTGTCAAGCAGTATATCATGGCTGATCACATTGTAGGCCTTTGTAAGTTCAAAAAAATATTTCTGCTACGTATAACCGTCTATCCATGGCCTCCTGGATACTTTATACAGTAGTTTGGCTAGAGTTTCTGTTCATCTGTTTTATCTGAGACCACTCTGGACGTCAGTTAAAAAATATTAACCTATTTTAAAATCAGTTTTTCCAAAATTTTTGAATAAAAACAATAAAACAGATATTGGTCTATAATAAGGAATTTCTTGTCTATCACCTTTTTTCATGTAGTAGTCTTACTTTTGCTATTTTCATCGTATCAGGGAAAATACCCAATTTTAAAGAAGCAATAAAAATATGGACCACAGGTTTACCGATATACTGAATATATTTCATGACTAAACATTCTGGGATTTCACCGAAGCCTGTTAAGGACTTGCCTCTTAATTTGCATACTACAATTTCTATTTCATCTTCAGTAACTGGGAAAACAAGCAGTGTTGGAATTATGTTTAATTTTCATTTGCAAGGGTTGACCATTGACATAATTTTTATTTTTTGGTAAGATGGCCTCAACAATTTCATTAAAACGGAATTAAGCACATGCCACTTTTTTGCGAGTTTGTTATTCTTCCTTTATCAAGTTTTAAAACAATATTAGGATCAAATTTTTGAGAATCCCCAATTTATTTGTTTGTTATATGCCACAACACTTTTATTTGTGCACATAAAACAAACTTATCATTTTCTCTTTTTTTAACGTAACACTTTTATAAATTTTAAGGTACAATTTTTATGTAGATGCTCATTTCCAATTGTTGGTTTGAAAATATCCTCCCACCCCAATTTTGCAATAAAATCTAACAGACTTTTCATATGGTACTTAGGAAAATGATCAACAACCTGCTCTAATTCCTCATAAAAACTGTCTTTTGAATCATTACTTTTCTCCTCACTTGGTGCATACACATTCAAAATAATGATGTTACACGAGCAACCTCTCAGAACTATATATGACACCCTATCAGTAACACACTCTACTCTCTTAACTCCTGATACTATTCCGTGATGTACAAAAAAATCTTGTCCCCAGTTGATGATTTTTGCTTCCTTTGCCATAGTAAAAACATAATCCCCTGCTCTAAGACTGCCCCTTTTGTCCCACCTAAACTTCCTGTACACCCATTAAATCTAATTTGTATACTGCTAATACCCTGGCTACTGTTGGAAGTGACACTGACCTATACAGGCTCCTTACATTCCATGTACCAAATCTCACGTTCCTTTTCCACGACTTAGGTCATACCACAGTATCAGTCCAGGCCCACGTCACATGTATGTGTTTTGTAACAAGGCCAGTTTTTAAGGCGAGTTGTTACCACCTTGCCCAACCTCCAAGCTGACAGATACCCTTGTCGGCTGTCCACGACTACTTATTCAATATATTTGGCAGCTACCCTCCACATTGGAGGCCATTCCTTCACCCGCAAACTGAGGACGCGCCACTCTGGGGTGACAGGGACCCACTTATCATGGACCATAAACTACTACAGTATACTATCTTATTTTTACTACATGACCTGTGTACATCACGCAGTCCATCACTAAATAATATCCTGTGTAGTGTCATATCTGTCCCTTGGTTAGTGTGAATCAACACTGCTGATGCACAATACAGTGCCAGCCAATCCTGCATCTCAAAAAAGAACAGTATCTGAAAGGCCACTGAATTCTGGGTAGCATACTCATCTTAGGGGCTGCAAACCCCTAAGCTTAGCCTGCTGCTTCCACTATTGGATTAACTATTATGGTTTATGAATGACTACATCCAGACAACACCTGCCTACACCAACATGCAATCTGCCTAACATATAGCAATCAAATAAAGGCATGGGAAATCAACATTTGTCTTACCAGCACCAATATAGGCAAACCACACTTATAAGAAAACTACAATCATGTATACATTGTTGAGTTACTCAGCGCAATACATATTTTTCCACTCAGGTACTTGGTTAGCCAACATTTTAATTACTAATAGCCCGTGTATATTCCCATCTCACTCATCACTATTCACTATAATCCATCCTCACTGCACTACACTAGTCACTGTCCCAGCTTTACCAGTCTACTCAACAGTACCAAATTCATAGTAGTATCAGGAGCCAGACAAACACAGCCATCAGTTGTTTGTTACAATGGGAATCTGGGTGACACAACCTCCTGTAGCAACAGAGCCTTGGAAATCAGGTCCCTCAGCGGGATTATGTGTCATGTTTTACAAATCTGTGTTGAACCATGCACACTGTGCTTCACAGTACCACATCCTCAACTGCTTACTTCATGCCCCTTACATATACATCCTGTTACACAAAATCACAAGTGCTTTATTTTCTGAATAACTGCCAACACAAGTTAATAAAAGAAAAAACTGCATATAAAGCATTGACACAGTTGTCTAGAGTACTTGGATTCCAGACAACAGACAAATGAACAATCATAAAAAACACAGATAAGACTGTGAGAAACAAACAAAATAATTTTTAACATCTGTAGCATTCTAGCACGTTCAGAACACAACTGTCAGGCAACAAACCCTTTGAAGTTTGTAACTACATTACACTTTATCTCACTGGTTGTTTGCCATACCACATATACCCAAATATGAGACAAACCTGCATGCAATATACCCACAACCACATACTCAAATTTTCTGGAAAACACCTACACAAATGTCTTCAATTTTGTATGCAATAATAAGGTGACACCCACCAATTTTCACATAATGGATTAGGAAAAAAAATTTTGTTTCATATTTGGGTGAATATGGCAATTACTACACCTCATGCTACATACCCTTTCTCCATCATTTGTCCACACGCCTTGTTGCACCACTCCAAATTCTCCTGTACCCAATTCCTTGTTTACTATGATTGCTTCTGCTGGTATGATGTGTTTATTGGGAACTTTTACTGCAGGCTTTTCCAAGAATTCATCTGGTAATGTGCACAATGTGGCTACTTGCTCCTCCTTTCGAAGCAAGATCTAAATAACATGTAATAAACAGGCACTTAACCTTTGCAATGACTTGGTCTCCTGGCGTTAAGATAGTGGAATGTTTTGAACATTAATTCTCACTGATCATCAGAGCTTGTCTGTCAAAATGGGGTGCACCATCAGGTAAGTAGTGTCCATATATTCCCTGGAAGCCCTGCTTCCCTTTAAATCTAACGTCAGATTTATTACATTAAAACATAAAAGTATGTAAGGAAAGTGTTCAAATTCTGCATACCTAAGCAAAACATCATTACCAACCATTATATTACATGGATGATTACAATTAAATTACCCTTTCCTTCTCCTGTGTTTTTCCTACATTATTCAACAATCACTTTCAATTTTGTAAGAAATTTGGAAATGAAATTGCAATAAGTTCAGTACAACTGTGCAGAATTGCCCAACCTGTTGGGTTATATTATGCAGTAAGTGTAGATCTGTGCACTTATTGTGCTAAAATGAAAATTCATTTCACAAAACTTAAGGGGATAAAATGGGACTGCAGGTTCATTCATTCATACTGTTAAAAAAAATAATAAACAAATACTAATAATTTTGAAGCCTTTTTTCATTGTCACTCCTGTTAAAGTTTCAAAATTTTGCAGTCTCATATTTGACGTAGTTACGCCTATACTTGCCATTACCTGTTCACTTCTTTTCAGGTACAGATCATACTCCCCATTGAAATCAGCTTTCAGAGTCCTCAAATGAATATGATGAGATGTAGCATGGAAACCACAATTGTTCCACTACCCTTGCAGTAATTACAAATTTAAAAAAAAAGTATGACTTGCATTAAATATCCAGTCTAAGATGAATGGGATTGTTGTTAGATAGTTTGACACATTTCTTAAAATGCTGAAGTCAGAGGAAGAAAAATTCTTCATAAATCGCCCATTTTTGGAGCAGAAATAAATACCTCCAACAGAACAACCCTTTCCAAATTGCAGAGACTTCAGCGATCTGGGGGAGACCTGCACGCAGTGCTAGGTAACATTATCCCCCTCCCCCCCCCCCAAAAAAAAACCCCAATAACTTTGCTACTATGTTTTCTTTCACCAACTTCTCAAAATTAGAACTTTATCTGGCTGAGGTTGCTGCAGCAATCCTCTGACCCAGCATGAACTACAATCAGCCAATTTCCATGTGTTGCCATCTTCTAAGACTCCCTTCACTCCACACATTAGCCAGCATGTCTTAAATGTCAGACAGCCGTCAATCCACATCTCATCTAATTTTTAAAAAAAACTCTGCCCTTAGGCTCAAGTTCACATAACTTAACCCAGTAACTACAATACCACCCAACAACACGTGATCACTCTAATAAAATGGTTTTTTGTTTAGCCACTTTCACCAACTCAATGCAATGCTGTGCAGTATTCTTAAAGATTGCAGCCACCGCCACCCCCCCCCCCCCCCCCCCCCAACTAAAGAGTATTTTTTTTTCTTTCCATGCGAAGAATTTTTTTTTTTTATTTATCACATCCCCCCCAAACTATTTTTTTTAAAAAAAACACATTCA
>Ga0131853_10002066_pt1 | contig 36064 bp, 19 predicted proteins | sample TergutLab28metaG_FD_92764 | JGI IMG/M metagenome (GOLD analysis project Ga0131853, IMG submission 92764) | Labiotermes labralis P1 segment gut microbial communities from Petit-Saut dam, French Guiana - Lab288 P1 (version 2) (version 2) | ecosystem: Host-associated > Arthropoda: Insects >... | reverse complement strand
TTTTGATTACTATCATTCATACCCATAAAAAATCAGGATTTTTCTTTGTTGGGCAGTTTCTTCGAGGATATGAAGGAGGAGCCAATTTGGTTGGTTCCTCATTTTCTTTTCCATCTAGGGATTTATGGTTAAGAGAGGTCCAAAGCCCTACTCCCTCCCAACAGATAACAAGTTTCACTGAATATGTATGGCTACAAATATGAGGATGAATGGACAAATGGAGAAATTATCTGACCAATACACACTAATTTTAAGAACATTTTGTGTAAATGCAGAAAATATCTTATTTTTGCATGAAGTTCCTTTAAATATTACTAGATAGAACTGAATTTAAATGTAGTTTTGTTAAGTTCTAACAGAAAGTTGCTAGTAGGAAACATAACATTTGTCTACTATTTTATGAAATGTATGCAGTCAATTTTGTATTCACATTTTTTAAGCATGTGCCACACCTAATTTGTATGTTAGCTGTCACAGCCAACAACTGTGTTCCATTCACATGAGAAAAGTGTGTTTGTACTGTGTTTAACTTTAATTTCAATTCCAACAGTGAAATTAATAATTAAACCTTGAAAGCCCTGTGATTACTTCATGTACCACTGTATTTAACATTTAAAAATTTGTCATACTGCTCACAGAGTGTATTTGTTTGCTTTGTACGGATCTCAGAACAAGCAGAGATCTTTTACCTACACAGCACTGAGTGTATAGTTTTTATAATGGAAATGGAGTGTGTTCACTGTGGCTAAATCTGTAAATAGAGCTCAGGTTCATTTTTATCTTTGAAGGGGTAAATGAATTATCTAAAAGTAAGACAACGACTCCTACTTGTAGAACATCTACTGTGTTAGATAAAACAAAGAGTTGAAGAAAAACAGCAATCAAGAATTTTGTTCAGAATATAATTTTAAAGTTCTTGCACACTACACTTCTCCACATATGTTACAGGTCAGATGACAGCACAGAACATGGTCAGCAGACATCATACTGTGTGCAACTGGAAAGCATTGACGAAGACAGCATTTATGCTGTTTTTGTCAGCTGTGTAGAAATTTACAACAATGCAGTTTATGATCTGCTGGAACACTGTCCATATCAGGAGAAGCTCAAGTAAGGATCACAACTCTATAAATATTTACAACTGACATTACATACCATGTAGATCAAATTAATCACATTGTATATCAACAGGCCTCCACCACAAAGAAAGCTGGTACGTGAGGATGGTGCCCATAATATGTATGCTCATGGTGTGGTGGAGGTAGAAGTAAAGTCAAGCAAAGAAGCACGTGAAATATTCTACAAGGGGATGCATAGAAAGCGCACAGCATTCACCACCCTCAATTCTGATTCCAGTCGTAGTCATTCTGTCTTTACTATAAGAGTTGTTCAGGTTAGTGTGAAATTGTAAGACAAACATTCATTTTTCAGGATTATTTCTTGTAACTTGATGGTCTGTGTCGATATTATTATTTGCAGCTCAAATATGCATGAAACCAAAAAACTGATTGTGAGCTGCTGAAATATGAATACATATTTTATGTTATGAAATATTTTCAACCTTTGCAATTGAATTCTTCACTTGATGTGCATGTGATTTCATTCTTGTGTACGAGGTTTAAGACTGCATAAGTGACACAGTTAACAATGGTTCTTTGGGATCCAGACATGTGTGCTATGGTATGTAATTGCAGGCAGTACTTCACCAATCTGGAGGTGCCCCAGAACAGAAACAAGCCTGCTGTGTTAGCCAGCTTTGTCTTGTGGACTTAGCAGGTATTGAAAGGACAAGCCGCACAAAGAACACTGGCCAGAGACTCAAGGAATTGGGTACCAAACACTGAAAAATTTATTAGTATTATGAGTATGTTTAGAATTATGTACATAGAAGGTTGACAGCTCTGAATTATGTGACAGTAAATTTTTGATACAAATAAAATCTTAATCATAATCCGGAGTTTCAAAGCGTTTACTAACACTGTCATAAGAGTTTACAGCATTTAATTTGTGATCAAAAGTCAACTGCAGTAATCTTTCTTTTAACTAACAATATAAAAAATTATTAAATTATTACTGTTATTTTAATTTAAAATATGTCATGTTTTCTGTCTGCTTCATTTATTCATTTAATGATCATTCCAGAATTCATTACTGGTACAGGACCAATGGATATAGAACTTGTTGTAGACATAAGAGGGAATTGTACTCCATAGAAAGAAATAGTAATAATTTGGAATTAAAAAGACACTACCAAGTATACTGTAAAATACTGTCTAATGTAATTAAGGAGGGAAAAAGAATATATTATGACAAAAAAATCCAAAAATCAAGCAATGAAGGTAAAATTACTTGGGATATCATTAAGAAGCTAACTAACAATCAACACTCTCATACTGATATACAAGAGTTAACGATGGACAGTGAACACTTAAAAGATCAAAAAGATATAGCTGATGCCTTTAACTACTACTTCGAAACTATAATTGATAAAGCGAGTAAAAATAATGTAAATAACAAGAACAATAATGAAAAGGCTCGTACTTTCCATTATTATCTAGAACAAAATTACGTTTATCCTTCCCCACCTCTGGTTATCAAGACATTTTCAACCAAGGAAATTACTTCAATAATTAAAGCACTAAAAACAAAAAAACTCTCATGAGTCTGATGAGCTCTACATTAAATTATTAAAAATTAGTGCCACTTATGTATGTTCACCACTTACTTATATTTGAAATAAGTCTATCTTCTCAGGAATTTTTCCTGACCATATGAAGTTTTAAATTATAAAACCTATATATAAGAAAGGAAACAAAATGAATCCTACAAACTATAGGCCTATATCATTATTGACTTCTTTCTCGAAGACTAACTGAATATTTTAATACTAATAAATTACTTGTGGGAAACCAGTTTGGTTTTAGGAGAGGCATAGCAACTGAAGATGCCATTTTTAAAATAACAAATGAAATATTAAATGTTTTAAACAATAAAGATGGCTGGTAGCATCTTCTGTGATCTGGAGAAGGCTTTCGATTCTGTGAATCATGATATATTACAGTCCAAGCTAACGTATTATGGGATAAGTGGCAAGGCTAAATTATTACTTGAATCTTATCTTCAGAATAGATATCAAAGAGTTCACATCACTAACTCATATTTAAACTCCAAAATAGTTTCAAAATGGACCAAAATAAAATATGGGGTGCTGCAGGGCTCAATTTTAGGCCCATTGTTATTCTTAACATACATTAATGACTTACCCAAGGCTGTAGAACATAAAGCTCTTCCTATTTTATTTGCTGATGATACCAGTATTTTACTCACAAGCCCTAACAATATTCAAATGCACAGCGATATTAATTTAGGTTTTGAACAACTAAATAAGTGATTAAAAAACAATCAGCTTTTTTTTAATTTTGATAAAACTTATTTTATTCAGTTTTCTAATAAAAGTAAATGCACCTCTGACATACAAATTAAATATGAAGATAAAAAACTACGTTTAGCTAATGAAACACAATTTCTTGGGCTGTTTATTAATAATAATGTTTTGTGGAAAACACACACTGAATGCATTAAGTCTAAACTAAGTTCAGCTTGTTATGCTATGAGGTTAGTAAAACCATTTGTAACAATAAATACCTTGAGAATGATTTAGTATTCTTACTTCCACACTGTAATGGCCTATGGTTTGTTATTCTGGGGGAACTCCCCCAGACTGTATAAAGACATTCAGGTTGCAAAAGAAGATTATTAGAATTATGATAGGCTGTAGAAGTACCGATTCATGTAGAAAATTGTTTATTAACTTGAAAATCTTACCTCTCCAGTCTCAATACATTATTTCCCTTCTTTTGTTTATGATAAGAAACAAGAATCAATTCCTGGTAAATTCTGAGATACATCACAATGACACCAGACAACGTGCACACTTCCACCAACCTTCCGAAAATGTGACTAAATACCAGAAGGGAGAATACTGTTTAGGTGTAAAAGTGTTTAATATGTTTCCCTCTTACATAAAAGAAGAGTGTGATAATCCCAAGAAATTTAAAGTGGTTTTACAAAAATTTTTACATAAAAATTCCTTTTATTCCTTGGATGAATTTTTTTAACTTCAAAAAAGTTAATTTCACATATGATTTGGATAAACATATGAAAGATTTGGCACACATGTTCCTCTTTTTTATCTATCTATCTGTACCATTTATTAGTTTGTATATACAATTAGCTGAAGGTTCTAGTCATTATTTGTAATGCAGTGTACTTATTTGTTTTCAGTAAGTACCCTTACATGGTACTAGTGCACGCCACTATTTTTACTACATTTTATCATACTGAAAAATTCCTATTTTGCTGAAACATCAAATACTGTATTAGATCATGTGACTGTTGTACATTTTTGTGATGGTTTCACCTGTTGATTCCTAAAAATGTGACTATTTCCATATCCATATGGATTTTTGTAATCCTATACAGATCTATGAAAGGAAAGAAATGATATGATATATGATATGACAAACATAGTTCATAATGCATACTGTTCCAGTATATACATAAAAAATTAACCATAATATAAAATTAACTTATATATATTTTATACTATAATTAATTAACTATTAAAAACTAGTCAAACAGTCATGTAAATAAAGTTACAAAAAATCGAATGTACCTTAAAAAATACATGGAAAATTCTGTACAAGTTGAAATAAAAGTAAAAAGATGTCTACACCTTTGTATGTAAAACAATTTAGAATGATTGTGTTACAAATTTCTAAACTAATCATACATATAGGTAGTTAAAACTATTCACAGAATTAATTTTTATTGTAGTTAAAGTACGTATTCAGATAAAGTATCAAAGGAATTTAGTATTAGAAAATTTATAAGAGCTGTCTTGAATGGCTTAATATTATATGATAACATTATTATATGCAGATATCATTATAATTTGTTCCAAGTACTTCATTGTTCAGATTAATCACATTTCAGGTAATTGAAGTTGGGGAAAGATAATCGTGAACATCCAGCACTTTCTTTTAGATAACCTCAAAATGACTTTTTTTGCAGACAATATAAACAACTCATTGATGATACTGAAGATTTGTCTGGAGACTCTGCGAGAAAACCAAGTGCTGGGGACAAGAAAGCTGGTTCCTTATCGTGACTCAAAACTAACCTACCTCTTTAAGAATTTCTTTGAAAGAGAGAGTTGTATACATACTCTTGTTTGTTTGAATCCCAGAGTTGCAGATTCTGATGAGACCATTGTAAGTGAAACAACTGTAACTCCAGGCATAGATGTTTGAAAATTGTAAGCCTGAATGTAAGATTACTGGAGGCATCTCTTTAAATTTACACAGGATGTCCAGGTGAATGTGAGACTTGTTCATAGAATCTACTTAACTGCTCATAACTGCATTACTGTGTAGTGTCAGATAAGCCACCAAATCTGCAGTTCTGATTCCAATGTTAACATGGAACTGTGTACCACAGAGAAGGCAACATCAGTTTCTCAGGAACCAATGCATCTGCTGACTGGTCTTAAGCAATTTTGTGTTAAAAATAACTGTCTGTACATATACACAGAATTTTAGTCTATATCATCATCATCATCATCTTCTTCTTCCTTTCCAGTAAGAGGCCTAGTGGTCTGTTACAGTCTCCTGCCATCTCTTTGGAGGTCTCTCACTCTTTACCATCTTACTTTTGGGATGCAGTGAAGCATTCGTCCTGGTAGTCTGCAATGTCCTTTTGATTTACATGTTGCAGCCAATTTATTTTGCATTGTTGTAATTTTTAGTCTATATAAACATTAAAATAACAATACTACTATCCACTAGTAACAATACTAACAACGAAATTTTCCATTATCTAATAAAAGCATACTCTACAGACATTAACATTTCAAGAATTCAATTTACATTTCAAGTTTAGGAAAAATATTATTCCACACGGCAGTCGCTCTAATGCAACATTTTCAGAAGCAAATGAGTATGAACAGAACTAAGTAATGAAGTTTTAATCTGTTTACACTAAAACAATAGTAATTCATTTGGAGGAAGTTCTACTTTATAACATATAAAGTGAAAGAAATCTGTACACTTATGTGAAGACATATGCACTGACTCGTGTAAACATTTACCTTGTAATATAACGAGTCATTTAATTATTAATATTTCAATTTATTAAATCTTACTTACAACCACATTCCATGCTTATGAACAACAATCTTCTCTATTTATTTTTTCATGGTTGTAGCATGTTACGAACTTGGCAGACACAGTAAAAGAGGTGCAAGCTCAGCATCCATCATCTACTGTACAAAATCCAGTTTTTCCAGTTGGTAGGAGAAGAGCCAATCAAGTGAGTCATTACATCACCAATTTGCATAAGAGCTATTTATGATTTATTATTTGAGTTATTCCAGACTGAATAAATGAAGCAAATATAGAACTATTTATGAAAATGAACATATGGACTATCCAGTGGAGCAAAGTGACAAGCATTTTGCACTGTCATATTTTTTTTTTCTGGAAGGGGGATAGTTCTGCATAGCCATCACATTTTCCAGTTGCATGCATGTCTCTACTAACAAGCAATCAAGGGAGTACTGAAAATAAATGCTGCACCAACATAGACTGCCTTGATTCTCAATCTCCTGATCAGCAGTACAAAGGTGGAATTGGGTGAAATTTGAAATAGATGTATCATCAATGCCATTAAATGCAGTATTCTGAAAATTTTTAAATTAAGGTAGTTATTTAAAATGTCATAAATTTATTTGAATCATGTTCTTTACGAATGGGGAAAATGTCTTTGTCCTACAGATTGCATTTTCACTACGGTAAGTCATAACAAAACTGTTAGCAACAGATCAATGAAATCTTATAGGATGGAAAATTGGATACACTTACAGGTTTTGCACAGTAACATTTTGTGAATGTAACCTAAGTCTTAGACTCATAGAAAAGTTTCTAAAAAATAGTCACTAATTTGTATAGCATGTTACTGAGTAGATGGATAGTAATGCCTTTTTTGGTATATTTTATGATGGGTAAACACCCCTGAAATATGTCTTCTGAACTTCAAATTGAGCAGGACAGTTCTGCAATGCCCCACCTTTTACATTTATTAAACAGCAGCATGGCTACAGGTGAATAAATATTAATGCGCAAAATAATCATAATGCTTTAATTGCGACTGTCCAACATCCACATACTGAGTAGTATTGCAAATAGTTCAGTTGGACTTTTTAGAATCTATGAGTGAAGAAACAGATAGCAATTCCACTTTTAATTTTTCTGTAGCATGCAGCACAGATGCAGATACCCATTAACTCTGTTATGACTCATGACCCTTGAGTATTTGGTAAACGTTCACCTGATTGAAAATTTCCTGTCATCATGGCACAAACAAGCACAGCATATGAACTCAGAACCTGTTTTTGAACTCTGCCCTAGACCTTCCTCCTATACTTCACAACTGCTCAACTTACTTTCTGAAATTCATTCTATTCTCACAGTCAGTCTCAGATGCGTTTCTTCTCTTGGAATTTTGCAATCAAAATTCTGTGAGCATTTGTTTTAATCTTCTCATTGTGCAGTTTTTCAAGAATAAATACAACCTGATTTCAATGTATAAATGTATATGTTTGTCTAATTTCTTAATCTTTAGTTTTCACAAATCATACTGAAAAATAAAATGCTCTGAGCTGAACATTTTTCTTTTCATCTATTTTATATTCTGTATGAATCCCATATTATCTTCTTTATGAATTTCATAATAATATACTGTATTGTTACATTATTGATATTGTCTGTTTGTCAGCAGTGAAATTTTTTAGTACTGTATATTTTTCAGGATGCATTACAGAAGATGGAACAAGATAACCAAGTACACAGTTCTAAGGGAATAAGCAGGTGCAGTAGTTAAAAGAAGTTACATGGAAAAGCATATCTTAATGAAATGGCTTACAGATAGAGTAATAGCAGATTTTCTTTTGTAAATTAAACTTTTTTGCTGGTGAATATAATTGCAATAAAGACAGGAAAATGTCATACATTAAAGTAATATGTGTTGGTCTGATTGTTCAGTTGAAATGTGAAATTTGATGAACGTTGGCATAGAAGAAAATTTAACTGGTGGTTGCAGACGATTGTACACAAATATGTACTAGTACAAGACAAAAGACTTAGGGCAATAAGTCAGAAACAGAGTTAAGATACAACACTGTTATAAACGTTTCAGAATCCACTAGAGTCTTTGTCAAACTGCATGCCAGGTGAAAGAACTGTTGCACTGACAAAGACAGGGATAGATTTTGCTATTGCCAAACTTCTGAGCCCTTAAGTGCCTCTGACATTAGGAACTAAAATACTCTAGAATTGTGTCTTACCGTATCAATGTTTAATCCAAATTTATGCTGTAGTTACTATAATTAACAGCTTTAGATGCCTGGAGAGTGATGAGTTTCAGGTTCATCATCATCATCATCATAATCATTATCATCATATTCTTCTTCTCCTCCTCTTCCTCCTTCTCCTTCTCCTCCTCCTTCTTCTACTTCGCCTTCTTCTCCTCCTTCTCCTTCTTCTCTTCTTCCCCTTCTCCTTCTCCTCTTTCTCCTCCTCATCATTCTTCTTCTCCTCCTTCTCCTCATCATTCTTCTCCTCCTCATTCTTCTTCTTCTCCCCCTCCTTCTCCTCCTCCTTCACCTTCTTTGTCTTGTCCTTCTCCTCCTCCTTCTTCTTCTAGTCCAATGCAGACTTTCACCTCCTTAATGGACTTCTCCCAGTCAGCCATACTTATATCCAGTGGTGCAGGGTGGCCCAGCTATGCACCCAGTCAGTAGGGTACCCATTTCAGTCACCTTTATTGACCAGTACGGCCTGCAGTGGGACTATTATTTTCCCGGTCACTACATAGAGCAGGTCCAACATTTTATCTCTCACATTATCCTCCCACAAACTCATCCATTTGCTGACCACACTTTGGTCACCCATAAACAGAAATGCTGGAAATATCATATTGGAAAATTAAATCCAACACTTGTAATTTGATTTTTCTCTATAATACTTTTTTTGTTGTTGTCAGTTTTCACATACTGTACTTAAAAAAAAAGTTACCCCAGATTTCTGTAAATGATGAAGTTACTCCATGGATGTACAATTAGTGCAACACATTTCACATTCCAGGTTTTTATTGTAGGATATTTGCTTCTGTCATATACTTCAAACACATGTCTCCTAGCAGGCACATATTTATTAACATGATCTGAGTTTGTAACTCTTTTGTGTATTGGTATATTGTTGATATTTTACAGGAGAGAGCAAATGTGAACTTGCTACAGAACACCCTTGATAGATTTTCTTAAAATTTACTGCATAGTTCTCATCCTGACATCAGTCACAATTGGTATTCATTCCTCAGACTTGCAATATCAGTGACTGATCACCTCCTGATTATTCTTAAAGTAGATTTATACATGTAAAGCAATTTCTGTGTCTTGCTTATGCACTATTATTCTGATTGATTTGCAAGAATGTTTTAAAATATTTAAACACGCTAGAACTGTTCTTAAAATAATCATCAATGGGGGGAGGGGGGGGACACCAAGACAAGGTCAGCATGTGATAGATAATTTCATTAATGGGGGACAGCCTTAATTGGAACTGACTGGGCAAACCATTTCTTCTCTTCAATGTAGGTAGTCTATCTGAAGCATTCAAGAATGTTAGATTTTAAACTAAGTTTAATATCATACTACTCTGTTAATGTTTTGTAGTCTTTTAAGATATCTTATACTTTTCAGTTTGAGTTCAGCTGTTCCCTGCTTGGAACTGCAAGATCCAATGGATGACAAGTTGATTAATGAGCTCGTGGTGTTTTTGGAGCACAAAAATGAGCAATACCATCTGCTGAGACAGTCCTGGATACATAAAGGTGACTTGCAAAATTTACACTATTGTACAGTGTTCGTCCACAACAGGATTACTTTTGTGCTATTAATGAAGATGATAATTTACATTTTATGATGTGGAAAATGACGTTATGTTTACAATGTGATAGAAAGATGTTACAAAATTAAGCTTATGAGGCTGAATGATATGTTGGCTTTTTAAGTTATCAGTGTGTCCTGTCCTGAACTATCAATTTACTCACTTGCTCGCATGACAGTTTCCAGCTCGCTGTGTACAGTGGCAACAATAAAAATAATTAAATAAATGGGCGTTGCATTTAAATAATTAAAAATTCTATAACTAATAATTATAAGTACACAAACCATAATTTCAATGCATTATATTATGAAAATAAAATTGCAGTGGCTAAATATTTTATTGACTTAAATTTAAAAACACAATAAAAGTTAAAATCAACAAAATCTTTCACAAAATATTAAATTCACTTTTTGTGTTCTTATAAATAATGAAGCTGATATTGCTGAAAGGGTGGAAAAGAAATGTTGTACTTAATGAACCTATGACAATGATTACATTAAAGGTTATGGAAGCTCTTTAGATTTAAAGCTGCACCAGAAGCCTTGAATTGTTCAGGTTTTATGTTAAAAAGTGGTGATTTGTAATTGTTTGTTTGTTTGTTTGTGTGGGTTGGGGGCACCCACATGCATGTTTATGCATGACTTCAATGTACTAAAAATGAATTCCTGCATCAATCATAATTTTTTTTATTATATTTTGCATTTTTCTCCACCCTTTTCTCCATAATTACAGAATATCAGTTCTGCCTCTTACGTTTGATGCAATTCCCTTTCTTGTAAGTAATTTCAAGAACATTTCTCCTGCTGAACACATTAAGTGTACACTCTACATTTTCTCTTATTTTAAATTTACATAACATTGTATTTCACTTTGTTATTGGTGCAGTGGTTGCAGGTTGTGCCTTAAATATGTCACTAGGCTTTCTTTAATCTCAGTATTTGGAGAAGTATTAAAAGAAAATCTCAAACAGCCTTGAATATAAATGTATTCACTTACTCTGATAAGGAAGTTAGCAGGTTTCCTTGCAGTGTTAGTACATATCTTACCAGACTACATAGTATAACATCCCATTAAAGACTGATATTTCCATAGTCACCACCATTAGAATCTCAAATCAGAAATGTGTGATTAAAGATGTGATTTTTTCTTATCACTGCAATTGACAGAATTTTACCGAGCTATTAGCAAAATTAATTAATATTTCGAATTATTGAATTAGGTTATTCCTCTCTCTCTTTTTTTTATACTAAGGTGTGTTCCACATACAAGGTATTGTACATCATCACAGTTGCAAAATTTGAAGCCCTTAGAATTCTTATGCTGGAATGGATCTTGAGTGATATGGCAACACTGAATTTTTGTCATGAAATAATATACAAATAAAAATGATAATTTTTTCCAGAAAAAAAATTAATGGCCAGAATTATAAGGCCGTGTCAAAACTTTGTCTTTCCACAAACTGATAATACTGAACTTGAAACTGGAATGTTATTCATTTGTTCACAATTTTTTTACTGTTGTGTCAACAGCATTAATATTTTAGAAACATTTAATGTCGAATTTTTAATCCAGTGTGCTGGAAGTGATTATCCATTCATGTTGTCATATTTACTGATTTGGAAGAATGTTTCAGACTAAGCCATCAGAATGTGGTGCACACAGAAAAATGTTATATCTAACATACCACAACTCAGACAGCCTGATTAACACTATTTTGTTTGTATTTATCCCACATTTCTGAAGTAAAATGTAAATTTTGCTTTAATAAGTGGAATGGTCAAAGGCATAAAACAACACATGAATCTGAGTTGCAGAGAAGGAATTTCGTAACCAATTGGAAGCAGTTTTGCAGGAAAATAACCTGGCAGTTCATGAAACTACTAAACTGCGTGCCTCTCTTCACTCTCAAAAGAGTAAGGTATGTTATTTAAAAACTCCTGTCTTATTACAAGTTTACAAAACTCTAGTTTTTGAACACTGAGTGTATACACATACTTCATATATAAAATAAAATATGCTCATAGGCACTATGAATTCATAGTGATGAAGTATTTGAACTTAATATTTTATACTTTGTTCTCATGTCTAGTGTTTGTATTTACTCATGGCATATACTGTGTTTATTTGCCAAGTTGTTTCACAGACATACTTGGCCCATTTTATTGACGGTGAAAAATAAAGTCTTTTACTGGAACTGTATATTTACCTTCTCTTTTACCTTGACACAATTGTTGTTGGTGGTTGTGATTCACACACACACACTCTTTGTATTCCAAATTGCTATGGCTACTGAAGTCAGTAGTATTACTTGCTTTTATGCTGCAATTGCTCTTCCACTTGCTCTCTGCCATTCCAAGAGACAAACTGCCTGCCAGCCTATGTTGTGAAACAAGTTCCCAAGGATATCTTGAATCAGCATGGTTGAATGCCCTGACATTTTTTTATCTTTATTCTAATATCCAGTATCCAGAGAGTTTTTGGAGTGATCCTACATCTTGAATGAATATGAATGAATGACGCTATCTGTAAATTAAATAATTAATGAAGAACTTGCAAGTATCATAAAACCAATCACACTGAGACAGGAGCAGAACTAACTCTCAAAACAATGTTGACAACAACAACAAAGATAATGATAATGATGATGATTATGACACCTGTGTGTGCGTGTGTGGCACGCGCGCACATAAACATAGTTCTGACCATCTGACCCAAATGAGAGTACAGGAAAACCAGTTATCCCAAATGTCTGATTATATGGAAGACATGCAAAAGACAAGGGTTAATATCAGTGCCATGTGTAAGTCAATTTACTTCTAAATTCCAAACATGACAATGAGGCTGAAATAAATATATCTCAGATAAAAATAGTATTCCACATAATGCAAACTTGTAAATGACAGTGCATTTTTGAGCAACAGATATTTACTTCTGTGTCTTCTTTCTTTTCTTAGTGGCAAAGTATATATCAGGACTAATGTCTTGGCCAGAATACACACTAGTCACCTTGTGTGTGTAAGTTAGACACACTACTTTCATTTCATCCATTGCAGCATTATTATCATGAATCTTCAGGCTAATCAGAGTGTCTAGACAGTAAGCAGACAAATGTTTCACTTATGGGACATGAACCAAATTATGTTTTCATTGAAGTATTCAGGAAACATGTGATGGTAGCCTGTGTTTGTAAGAAGTGTCTGGCAAAACATGCCTAATATGATGCTTGTTTTCAGAGGATTGCCTTGGAGTTAAATATGAACAAATTGTGCTCATCTATTCAGCAATGCCAGCAGGAACTTGACAACAAAAATAAAGCTATCAGTATGATGAAAAGAAGGGTAAGTATGAAATAACTTCATTCAGATTGGCTGATGCTCTTTACATGATGACCAAGCTATTGGGTGAAAGTGTACTCATCACTTGATTATTGTGTAAGTCTCGCATGCTAGTTATTATTTCTAATACTGAAGCAGATCTTCTGGTAAATGGTGATTAAACACAAACATTCAGCAGCACTAAAACAAAAGATTGGCTTCAGACTCTAATTTAAGTCATGTGAGATGCATTTACACAGTCACAAATTATTAGATGGCTGAAGATACATTTTAATATTTAAAGCTGTTAGTTAGTTAGTTAGTTAGTTAGCTTTATTTTTCCATAAATCCAATCGAAATACAATTTCATGTGGATGTGGAAATTGTCAATATAAACAACACATAGTTAACACATACATGGAAGAGCTATCAATAAAATTTACTTGAAGGAAGAATATAAATGTTGTCAAATAAATAATAAATAAATATGAACACATACAGATTTAACAAACAATAAAGAAATACAATAAATGAATAGTTTAATTATTAAAACTGCAATATCAGCAATCAATAATTACTGGTAAAGTCCCTTTACTAGGATTGCTCAGTAAGTTCCAGTCAATGTATTCTTGAATAGTATAAAATGAACCTTCCAAAAGAAACCTTTTTAAGGCTGATTTAAATTTCCTCGTGTAATTAGATAAACTTTTTATCCATGGAGGCAAGCAATTGAAGACTTTGATTCCTGAGTGATACACTCCCTTGTGTACCTTAGACAAATGCAATGAAGGCAGATACAGGTCTGAACAGTGTCTTGTATTAATAGAATCTATCACTGAATTGGATTTGAACATATTTATATTTTTAACTATGAAGAGTAATAAGGAAAGTATGTACTGTGATTATAGGGGTAGAATGTTTAATTTTTTAAACAGCTCACGGCAGGATTCTCTGTTTCCAGCATTCATCATAATTCTTATTACTGGTACTCTCTTCTGTAATTTAAAGATGATATTAATGTAAGTGGAGTTACCCCCAAAAATTATACCGTAAGATATGATGGAATGCACACTAGAGAAGTAGATCATTCTTAGATTCTCCAAGGGAATGATGGACTTCAAAGACCTGATTATGTAACATGCTGAATTTAGCTTGGAAATAAGTTGGTCTATTATGTGGTTTCCAGGATAGTGTGCTGTCTAATGTCAAACCTAAAAATTTAATGTAATGTACATTATTAATTCGATCAGTTTTATAATTTATATTCACATTAACTGCATAATTAGTTTTGACATAAACTGCATATAGTAAGTTTTGTTTAAATTCAGTGACAGTAAATTGTTTTGAAACCATATTATTATCTTCTCAAAGACTTTATTGATTTCTTCCTTAAATTCAATAAGATTTGGATGTGTAAAAATTATATTGGTATCATCTGCAAACAGCATTGGTTTAGATAAATTATTTATTGAACCTGGTAAATCATAGATGTAAAGGACCTGGAAATGACCCTTGTGGGACTCCTGACTTGACTTTTTCTCTCTCAGAAAGATAATTTTTAGAGTTAGTATTTTTTATTAGTACTCTTTGATATCTGTCATTTAGGTATGTTTTCATTAAGTTATAAGCATTTCCCGTAATGCCATAGAATTATAATTTGGAAAGTAAAATAGTATGATTTACACAGTCAAATGCTTTAGTTAGGTCACAGAAGATCCCCCCCAACAGTAGATTTATTTTCAAAAGCTTCCAAGATATTATTTATAAGGTTATACGAGGCTGTTTCCATAGATGAGTTATTTCTAAAGCCATACTGTTCATGTGCTAAAATATTGTTATTATTAACATGATTACATAATCTATTCAAGATTATCTTCTCTAATATTTTAGAAAAGGATGTGAGTAAGGATATTGGTCTATAATTGTATATTTTTGGGTTTTTTTTTTTTCCATTGTGGGATTATTTGGAAAAATTTTAGCCATGTTGGAAATATGCCCTTAATTAATGACTTGTTACGTATATAAATGAGGGGAGATGTTATAATGGGAAGACTGAGTTTCAATATTTTAATTGGTATTTCGTCATAACCATTTGAATATTTTGATTTAAGTGATTTGACTATTTCAATAATTTCTTTAGCAGATGTCAGTGTTAGTTTTATTCTTGGAAACGGTCTAGTGAATACTTGTATTCCAGCTGAGGCTTGCATGTGGATGCTTTTTAAATAGTTTCCAATTTCCAGACCAAAAACTTGATAAGTATTTCCAGTTTCCTTCATCTGTAACTATCTTGATATTAGTATCCTAACGACATAAAGATAACAGTGAATCATAAATGTGTTATGTAATTTTCCAGTATCCAGTTACTTATTTAGTCAATCATAGCTCCATACATTTCTTGATACTGTGTTTCCATGTTATGTTTACTTTAATGTGTGTATGGTTTTTGGAAGCACAAATGTAAATTTTTATAATTGTTAACATAGCCATGTCCTTCATTTATTTTTACCTTAATTACAGTAAATAATAATCTCACATTTTATTGTATTTCTTTTATCTAAGTGCATAAAGAGATATTTTTCCCTAAAAATTACCACTTACTGTCACCAGTAAAGGGGTCATTATGCCTGTCTATCTATGCATGTCAATTTGAAAACTTCTTGGTGAATTTTGATGAAATCTTTGAAAATTTTATGCCTTAGGAGTCCACCCTGAACAAATATTCTTTAATTTTATATGATCAATAATATCAGTTTGTGAGGTTGGAATGCAGTAACAATCATAACTGGTACTAATAGGGGTCTCTGTTGTCCTGATGTTACTGGGACTGTCCCAGCTTTATGGATTTTGAAGAGCTCTGTCTCAGAGTCTGATAAAATTCCTTTCGGGAGACCGATGTCCCAGGTTTTTCCAAGTCATAAAAATTTGATGTTTCTGATTATGCATACAAAAATTGCGATTCTTCCCGTGTTGGGCAAAACATCTATAGGAGTGGGACAGACATCAATCAGCCACTGACAGGAAGCAATAGGAGAGGGAGAGGAAGATGGTTAAATTAGTGATTGTAGAGTTTGTTCTGAGAATCTGAAGCTTAAGGAATGAAATGTACAGAAAAATCAGTAAGTGAACTGATTATCTAAGCACAAGTAGCAGTTAGATTGTAGCATGTAAAATAATACAAGATGAATGTGCAACTGGAGAATTAGTGAAGAAATTACAGTATCTGAATAACTAGGAGCATTAAGAAAGCATAAGTGTGAAATATGCATGTGGAAACTGTATGAGCAGTGTGTGGGTTGCACATTTACAGTCTTTTTACTAGTGTGTAGTTTAGTGTCACATTTCTTAAAACATTTTCCAATTCATTACCTTTATGGTATGAGTTTTTTTATATTTAATTTTTGCAAGACATAATTGCAACAGATATTTAAATTTTTTTTCCTGATTTATCAGTGCATTTGTGTTCAGTATAGTAATAATTGGCAATTAAATACCTAGGGTTTAATTAGACCATTCAGTATTAGCCATTCCTGTTAACTAATGTGTTTCCTTTATTACATATTCTAAAGAAATATTATAACTTATTACTGTTAATGTATCGACATATCTTCTGTGATCATAGTGAGCTGGAAGTGTATCAGACAAATAACTGCCTACACAAAATAGGATTTTGTGCTTTTAGACTTACCACAATTTAATTAATTAAACAAAACATGTTACGTCCATTACAATTTTTCCATAAACGTTGCTGTTTTCAAGATAACAGAAGTGAGCAAGTGCACAAAAATTTTCATAACATGCTTCAAACTGTTCTACTGTTTTAACATTAGGTCTCTTGTAATGTATTTATTTGACAGGTTTCTATAACTGTACTATGTTCATATATGTGTTGTAATGTACTCAGATTTATCCCACATTCTGGTTACTAGAAACTGCAAAAAGCTACATGGACCACTGTTGCTCTAAATAGTCTGCCCAGAACAGTGGAATTAAGCTTATGCTTGAAACAGACATGCATGACATGCAGGAGTTACCAAATTCAGTGCATAACCTTGAAAAGATTTTTTATCTCAGTTTGTCCATGTAAAAGCAAAGTACCAGGAAGCATAATATGTTGTAGGTTTTGCATTCTTAAAGTAACGTATATGTCAGTTCTTTCCTCACGATCTCTTCGAGTGTTATCAGTTTTGTTTCATCATGTCCAAAAAAAAATATTAAAAGCTGAATAAATTAAAACCAGTTTCTGAATAAATACTTATCATTTCTTCATGATAAAACATATTCTCCCTCTTTGTAAACTCTACTATAGAGAGGCTTTTTTTTTTGCGCTTGGATTTTCAGTTGGAGGAAAGGGGGAGGCTACTACGCTCCCTGATCCTAGATAATTCACAGACAGCAGATGTGTGTGATGCTAAGCTGCCTACTGAGATATACAAAGGTGCATGCAACTTACAGGTTCTACAGAACAAGCAGGAACACAAAGTGAAGGTAACACCCACAACCTTTATGTCATTTTTGTGGTGCATCTTTCTTACTGTTGAACAGATTTTCTTTTTCTTTTTTAATCCTTTGGTTTGTAGATTATTTCTTATATGGTGAAAAACAAACTTCCAGACATAGTACAACCCTTGATTTCTAGATTGGTTACACGATGAATAACAATCCTCCAAACATATTAACCCCAAACTGCAGCTGACAATGCTTCAATAGATAAAACTACTCTAAATGTACAGCTGTTGACTTCCTATCAGACGAGAAACACAGTGTATTTTTGCATTTTTTAAAAATAGTTTCCTGGGTCTTTGCAAGCTGCAGCTAACAACTACTTGGATGGATAAGCCTGCTATAAAAGATAAGTGTAAATGTCAGTAGAGTATTTGGAACTCTGCTCTTCTGAGAAAGAATCTATTTGCTATTACAATATATGCTGCTGCTTTTAAAACTCAGTAATGAAATAAATAAAATATAGGTATTTATATGCAATTCAAATAAAACACAAGCTACATGATAAGTAAATCACTATTATGTTAACTGGAACTATTTGGCACATGCTGATGATTGTTTTCAGAGAACAGCAGAAGAAAAGATCAAGTCACTGGCAAAGTTGAAACATATTTCGATGGATGAGCTTAATTATTCTGCACCATCTTCATCATCCCCTACTGAACATAAGTCTGCAGAGGTTACAATGCATGCCACTGAAAGTGAGCTCCAGAATTCAGAATCCTCACGTGTTGCAAGTCTTCATTCTGTTCAGCATCATGCCCAAGCACTTGCAACAGTATTGTCAGAGAAGAAAATAACAGTAAGTTTCTGATTTGCCAGCAGGCAGCAAATTAATTTGCACCATTTACTGACAGGCATTATTCATAAAAATAAATTAATCCATTTATATATCCTAAGAAAGTGAGGCATATTTCTCAGGTACTTTTCCAGTCATACAAATAGGTATATTGCAGCATAAGTGTCATTTTACATTTTAATAAGCCACAAAAATGCACTGATTGGAGAAACTCAAGAAGAAACATGTCCACTCTCTTTGTAATTATTTGCTCTGCCAGACATGTGCTCTGTTTTTGTATTGCATTGTTTGCTCCAAATCTTAATCCCATGTCTCCAAAGTCAGTCATGGACTAGCATTTAGGACAAATAATACCAGAAAAACACCTACAGAGTACAGTGCTGGCAGAACGAGCGGGCTATACAAATTAAAATATTTAGATTTTGTTCTCCAATATGGAGGATAAACTTTCCATGCAAGCCTGATGATGGTAGAGCCATGGCAAAATGCATGTTAGTATACATTTGTATATCATATTAATAATGTTTTAGTTGACTAAAACATATATTATTGAATGAATAAAATATAATTTTGTGTAATATTGATTAATTGGGGTGACCCATGCTAGCCAAAATACATCTGACACAATTTATACAAAGATCCCATTTTTTGCCCCTGCCCTCATTGGTGCATTGTTTTTATAAGGTTTAGAAACTGGTTGTGTATAACACATTAATTTGACAACTCCTTTTTCACTATAAAATTTTATGAAACAGGATGTCAGTGTTAATCTATTCAATACATCTGACAGACACTTGTGTTTGACATACAGAACTAATGTTTTAGCCATAAGAGCAAGGGATCAAAGGGCAAAATTATCAATGACTGGTGTTTCCATCTGGAAGAGTCATCGTACAATGTCTCCATTCTTCTGTTTCCTTCCACAAATGCTTATTTTGTGTCTGTCTAATCTTTCCTCACTCGGTTCTGTAGTTTCTTCCTTACTTGACTTCTCCACATTGTACTTGTTCCACGTGCCATCATCTTATTTAATACTACCAAGGAATATGTGGTTACATTCATGTGTACAAACCACTGTACCCTTAATTCAGTAATAACTGTTTTATAGATATAATTTAAGAAATATAAGGCATTCTTCATAAAGGTTTACCAATTGTGTTCATTATTGAATAACTCACTGTAATTGGTTCTCTGCCATATTTCTGATATCAGTTTCGTTACAAAACAATCTACTTAGCAAGTTAATCCACATCTTCAACTAAATGTTTGTAAAAAGCTTGTTGTGTCAGCAGAGTTTATAAGTTTGGTGGCATTGCAGTGTTCAGAGTAGCACATGAAATGACATGTATGTTTATTAATTTGGCAGGCACAGACCTGGCAGATTAGTCCTGTGCATGTTAAAAAGTTCAAAAGTGGATATGGTTTGGAAATTTTCATTCTTTTGCAAACTTTAATATATAAAATTGCTGTAAGCAGTTAAGGGGTGTTTGACAATAAAAAACCCATTATGTATATAGTCTTTGCCAAAACAGTGCTTCAGAACAGAATTTTCTGTTGTACTTCAGATGTCTCTTAAATATATTTGTGCATGTGTGAACAGTTCTCTTAGATTAGAACAATGGAAATTTCATTACCTGGGGCTGCTACAAGAAAACAGGACAAATTATACTCTATCAGATCCAGTACAAAATTTAACAGAAGCAAACCAGGTGATAGTAAAAGAAGTAGAAAGGCCCTGCAATTTTAAAAAAACAATCAAGCTACAGGGCTGGGAGGTATACAAATGAATTACTTAAATATGAAGGGGAATATGTACTAACCCTGTTAAAAGACAGCTGTAATGATACTAACAGGAGATGATATTCCACATGAATGGAATTCTGCATATATGCGCTGTATATATGTGTGTGTGTATATACACACATATATATATATATATATATATATATACACAAGTAAATACAAAATTTTGTAAGAATTACAGGGGAATAAGTATTATAAACTCAACTGGAAGATTTATGTAGTGAAGTAGAAAAGGACAAATCAGAGAATATCAGGAGGAGGAGGAGAAGAAATAGGAGGAGAAAGAGGAAGTGGAGGAGGAGGAGATGAAGATGAGGAGGATAAGAGGGAGAAGGAGGAGGGGGGGAAGTAGTATTATTATTAGTAGTAGTAGTAGTAGTAGTAGTGGCAGTAGTAGTCATAGTAGTACACAGTAGTAGTAGCAGTGGTGGTGGTGGTGGTAGTAGTAGTAGTAGTAGTAGTAGTGATACTGGTAGTGGGATTTACAACAAGGAAATCTTGTTTAGATAGTATTTTTTTCTTCAACAAATTATATCAAAACAAGCTGAGAATAAGGAAATTCATGTGGTTTTTGTAGATTCACAAAGGTTTATGACATGATACCAAGGAAACTATTGTGGCATACAATCAGAATAAGGGGAATTCCACAGGAAAGTATTGTAGTTCTACAGAAAGTGTATGAAAATAATGAAGTGCAAGTGAAAGTTGGAAATACAGTATCAACAAGCTGTAGAACAACTAAAGGATTAAAACAGGGGCATGGATTATCACCAACCTTATTTAAGATCTATTTAGAAAGTGTACTTTACACTTTGAAGAAGAGATGCAGAAATATGGGATTACCAATAGGAGCAATAACAATACATCATCTTTTTTGCAGATAACCCATTTATAGGATAGGATAAAGAAGATGCAGAATACATGATAAAAAAAATTAACAGAAGAATATCAGCCATGGGGTTTTAATGTCCTTAAAACAGAATAAATATAGCAAGTGACATACAAATTATGAAAACAGAAGCTAATGCTGAAATTAAAGGCACTACAGCATTTAAGTACTTAGGATCTGTTTTTACACACTTGGGAAAATGTAAAGAAAAAGTGTTAAATAGAAATGAGTGAGTCAGGAGAGCAACAAGAACACTATATAGCCTACTTTGGAGTCAGTACATTTCACTAAATACAAAGAAATGAATATTTTACACAGCGGTGGAAAGCATTTCAAGCTATGGTTGTGAAATCTTGACACTGGATTAAAGATTTAAAAAAAAAAAGCTTTTAAGCACAGAAATGGATTTTGGAGAAGAGCTGCAAGAACATCCAAAATATTAAAAGTAAGAAATGAATTAAGAGAGTAAATGGGAGTACGACAATTTTGGAAACAATGGAAAATAACATGTTAAAATGGCAAGGACATGTGTTACACATGGTGGATAACAGATGACCAAAGAAAATACTGACCTACCCTGGATGATGGATGGGAGAAACTGAAGAGAAAGCCCCAAAATGAAGTGGGAAAGAGCAACGAAACAAAGAATCTAACAACTGTAGGCACAGTAAACTGGCAAATATGGCAAAAAGTGACTGAAAACCAGTAACCAGTGTAATACTGGACAACTCTTATAGATTTTGGAAAAGAAAGTTAACTGAACGGTATAGCAATTCATTACTATTTCCATGACACTCCTGTGTAGAGTTTAGAATTCCACATAACCACAAAATTTTGAATGCATCATACAAATCTTACTGTACAAATAGGCTGTGCTTGGTGAAAAATGTATCATAGGTTTACTTCATTATATTACAGGTAAGAGTACTAATGCAAGATGCCACGTGATTCCTTTCATGCAGTTATATTACACTGATAATGTTCCAGTGTCACCAACTTACACACATCTTGCTATTTCATTTTTGCTCCAATCACTTCTGTCTTTAACATTCAAAGCATACCTTTGTGTTCCTTCAGATCAGGACTGCACTGTCCCCAACATGAATAAGAGACTAACTAAATCAGTGTGCATGACACGAAATGGAAAACTGTATTTTGTTTAATTTTTATAGGCTAATGTGGTTCCTGAGGCTCAAAATGGAATGGAAAATATGAGTAAACACTCCCCTTTTTCATCTTCTTCAAGAAGAAGGAACTCTATTGCATCTCCAGTTACTTTGGCAGAAGATGCGAGAAATACGAGTGCTGTAGCTTAAAGTACAATATTATCGGATAAGAATCTGTAACAGTGTGTGTCCTCATTGTGAATCTGTAGCACTTCTACTCTTTCAGATAAGTTCATATATTATCATTTGTATCTTCAATCCTGAATCTATTCTATCTATGCTATGTCTTAAAATCAAATTTTCACTGATACCTATATTTTACCAGCTAATTTTAAGCCATAACATGGAACAACTTAAGGATTCAAATCACTGTCTTGAATATAGAGGGGAATATGTGAACTAAACATGAAACGGCAGAATCTTAGCAGGAGGTTTGGAACTCCCCTTGAATCACACTTTTCCAGATCACTTCACATATGTAATTTGTAATGAAGGTTTAGTTACTTCATACATGATATAATGCTACTACTTTTTAAACATGCTTAGGTTTAATTTGTGCTGCATTTTTTATTTTTCTTATATTGTTTGCTGTTGGTGACCTATTCATAAGTTCTCTCACACCGATGTGTTTTTTTTTTTTAATGTTCTGTTATTGCATTACGTTAAGATTACATAACAACAGTATAATTACTTTCAAGTTATAATTGCCATAGTTTAAGAAATTTCATTTTTGTTTCATATGAGTTGGCAGTATTTAAGTTATTTATGTAAACTGCACATAATCAATGAGATGTTATTCCAGTCTGCATTTACATGATGAAAAAACAAACATTATTTTTCTCCAAATATTTCAGGCATACAAAGTCCTGTTTTTAATTTATTTGAGAAATATGGACATGCTTTTACATGGACTTGTGTCCACGTTGAATACCACAGTTGACTGAAAAGACAGATTATGAACTTAAAAAGTTTTCAGACCCTGGAATGATGTTTTTATATCTGTTTTTAATTCTCAGCATCTTATTACCATTTTTTAAAATTTCTTGTAAAGAATGCCTAAAGTGATCTTAAATATGTCTCTGGAAGTTAGAAGTTTATTAAAGCTATTAATAAATATTTAGGAAATAAGAAGAATTTATTGCAAGAAGTATGTAAATGTGGAAAACAGAACAAACTAGTAATGTAGGTTACATGCTGTTAAATTTGATTGCTATTGATTTATTACTGTGCAATTCTGTCCAAAAGAGAATAATACAAAGGATGAATGTTTGGCGGGTCTCAATTTATGGTACACCGAATTGTTTACATTCCTTTCCTTTTTCCAAACCTCAGTATATGTAGACTGTCATGGTCATTTCCATCACAATGACATGTACTCTACTGTAATTTCTATTACTTTCCTGTTCTAATCATGCTGTTTGCAATATAAATACTGAATTATTTGGCTATAAAGTACATTCAAATTAATTTAAGCTGCACTGCAACTTAACTGCTGAAACTGTTGCATTTTACTTAAATTACTTTTTTGTTCATAATTCCACATTATGTTTTCTTAGTAACAGAGACTCCACTTTATATTATCTTATGAGATTCATCTAGTGTGGTAAGCATTAAAACATTCTTCTGTTCCTAATCTCACACCATAATCTTGAGAGCAGTAACAGCTTTCAAGAAGCCGACTACAAGTGACATTGTTAATAAGTTCAACCCATACATACTCTGCACACAAAATTTGAAACTGTACCTGCATTTAGTGGTATGACTGCTGAAGGAATGGTTATTAAACCTCCACACCATGCATCTTATGTTTACATATCTGGTCAGAACAGAAAACAAGATAGGAGCCAGGCTAATAGATTATGATTTTAACACAAGCCATATGCCAGTGCATGGTGTAAGTGCATATTGTCTATGCACCATGTCAGTGGACTTAACATTTTTGTTAAATTTGATATTTCATTGTAAAACCTGTTCAACCTTCTGATAAAAAATATTAGAAAGTAACTAGACAGGTATTAGACACACCCATGTTTACATCAATAACACTAGCCTCTAACTTGGTGTAAAAGCCATATTTTCTGCCTCCATAAGAACAGTATTTAATGACAGGTCAGGAGGTGGGACCATAAGGTCACTGCCTGAACCAGGTGAAGGGTGCCCACATATAACACGGTTGTCAGAAAAATATATGTGGTCTGGTTTCAATTAACCATAACAAGGATCAATGAAACAACCATTTGATCAGACATATTATTAATAAGCTGAACACCATTTGGCCAAACATATTATTAATAAGCTAAACACTGTCCCAAAAACAGCAGGGAAAGCATAAAATTTAAAAGTACATTTCAGCCTCATGATAACAAGTAAAGTAAGCATCAACTGCTCTTGTAAAACCATTTTTCAATGTAACAAGTAGAAATATCAGCACAAAATTGAGAAAAAAATGTTCTTTTAACTGTTTTTGAAATCATGAGAAGAGAAAAGGAGGTTCCATACCCCAATCATAAATGTTCTGTTCATAACAGATTATGTTGGAGTGTTAGGGATTTCCTTGCAAGACATGACCATGTTATAATATAGGGCTGTCTATTATGTCACTTCCCAGCATGTTGATGAACTGTGGACAGTTAATAAACCAGTTGCACTCAACCATGAAAATCTCCTTTAAAAATATGCTTATCCTTGCACAGAAACTTCCTCAGATAATTTTAATACAATTTCAACAGTGTTCTCCACTACTTTAATGAAGCAAACCACCAAGATTAACAATCCTAAGTTCAGGGACCCACAGTTCTTAATCTTTAGAAAGATGGTTTCTCTTCATCTTCTTAGCTATTTCAGTTGTAGATATACATCTCAAAGAGCAAATAGGAATGTCTGCAACTCCTTCGCACAAGATGCATTTTTATGTGTGGATTCACAATTAACAATATAACATATATTCTGTTACTCACTTGCAAAAAGGATAGATGAAACCTTGTACAAGAAGTTCCACTGCACCATAAAACAGGAATTTTTGCTTCCACAACAGGGATCTTTTTGTACACATTACAAAAATCCTTGCTTATGGTCACTTTTAGGCAAGGCAGACAGCAGTCTCTCAGCCGACACATGTACGGTAAACACAACACAAGAATACCAAGGTATTGAAATCCAGTGGTATAAATCAACTTCCAGTCTATGATGTTTATGATAAGTTAGAGACTGAAAACATTCACACAACAGCAAAACACAAAGTCCTGTTGGACACCAGTGCTAGTAAATGCTGAGAAAACCAAGGATGCCTACCATGTCTCATCACAGGATGGAAAACAAAATGAAAGTAAGAAGATAAAAAGTGACATAGGTCACATATTTTGGAACACCACTAACAAATAAAATTACATTTACAGATTAAATATAAAATATGTTTGGTAGACTAAAATTCAGAAAGATTTGTATTACCATCATCTAAGAAATAAAAATATCAATATATAAACAAAACTGTCTTCTGTTGTATGTGGGTGTGAAAATCAGTCTGCCATGTTCAGGGAAGAAAAGAGACTCAAGGTTTTTAAGTACAAAATGCAGACCATATTCAAATAACGAAAAAATGAGCAGCAGGTTGGAGAAAACTGCATAATGGTGTGCTTCATAATTTGTATTTGTTGCTCATTACTATTAAAATGATAAAATCACGGCCTTATTCTCAATACATTTTTTACAAAGATGAAGGTTATGACTTGCACTCACAGAAAAAGATTTCCATATTTCAGATCATATGCCACCCTTGTATAAAATTGGTTACATGTATATTCCTCCAGATAAAGCAGCTGAAGCATTTAGCAATATAACTGCAAAGTGTCATAACCATTTCTCTCATATCACTTCTAAGGGACTCATATCCTAGTGGTTTTCCTCCCAGGAACATAATACCAAAAACAGAAGCAAAGATGTAACTATAATTAACTCCTTAAATTCTAAAGGTTCACCAGGTTATGATAAAATATTCAGTAAAATTCTAAAATTATGCTGAACAAAAATTGGTAAGTGTTCTTCTATATCTGTAATAAATCCCTTTCTATGGGTATTTCCCCGAACATCTCAATTATGCTATTGTGAAACTTTTGTACAAGAAAGGTGATACCTCCAATATAGCTAACTACAGACCAATCTTCTTGTTGATGACATTTTCAAAAGTAGTTGAGGCAAGGATGTAAAACACAATCATCATCTACAAGTTAATAATATACTGGTAGCTGAACAATATGGATTCAGGAGAGGACTATCAGCCGAAAATGCAGCTTGTACACTCATAAAGCTTGGAATAGCAAATTAAATGTTGGTGGAATCTTCTGGATCTGGCCAAGGCTTTTGATTATGTAAATCATTAGATTTTAATAATGAAATTACAGTATTATGGACTTCAAGACGAAAACATTAAATGGTTTAAATCTTACTTATTTAATAGAAGACAGAGAGTGAAATTAAACATTAATAATATTCAAGACTGTTTTTCCACCTGGGGAACCACAAAACAGGGAGACTCTCAGGGATCAGTTTGGGTCCATTACTTTTTATTACATATATAAATGATTTACCAAAGGGTATGAATCATATTTGTGATGTTATATAATTTACTGATCATACAAGTGTCTTAGTAACTGATGACAAATATGATAATTTCAAACAGAAAGCAGAGCTTGCTGTATATTATTTAATTAAATGGTTTCAAGCTAACTAATTAGTTTTAAATATTGAAAAAAACAGTTATTGTCAGATTTACACCTATAAAGTCCATTGGCTATCAAATACGCAAATAAATTCATAGAAGAAACAATAAGTACAAAATTGTTGGGTATGTATATTGATAATCACCTGAATTGGAACAAACATACACATAAATTTCTTCCCAAACTGAGTACTGCAAGTTTTGCTGTTAGGATGTTGTTCCACATAATCAGTATAGATGTTCTGAGGATGGTGTATTTTGCATACTTCCACTCTGTATTAAATATGGAATAATCTTCTGGGGAAATTCAACCAATATATGTCATGCATTTACATTACAAACAAGAATAATTAGAATTATGTATGGTGTAAGGTCTAAAAGCTCATGTAGAAATCTATTCAAGAAACTAGACATTTTACCTGTATCATGTCAGTATATATTATCTTTGATGATGTTTGTAGGGGATAAACAGAAAAATTTTCAGACTATCTTATCTGTACATGGATTGGATACCAGGAACAAGAATCAGTTGTACTTGCCTATTTCTGGTCTTTGTGCTTACAGAAAGGTGTTTCCTACTCTGCTATGAAGATCTTTAATAGTCTACCAAATAATATCAAGAATCGTGGGAATGACAGGGTGCATTTTAATATTGTACTATGTAAACATCTTTCATTAAATTTGTTCACTTGCAGAATTATTTGAGCATCATACAAATAATACATACAATTTATATTTTAAATTTTTAACTTGTATTAAATTTATAATCTGTTTTATGTTGTTTGTTTAATTTCTCAAGATGAATAAGAATATATTTTATAAATAATATTTTAACTTCTAATATTTTCATATTTTATATTTTACACTTTTTTTTGGCATTGTATTCATACTATGTCTGTGTTGTGTATCTGTACTATTCTTGTGTTGTGTAATGTGTCGTATATTGTACTCCTGTGACTTGTTTCATATCCAGCTGTCATTCAACAGGTCCTTTGCATTTACAAAACAAATATGTATGTATGTATTTCATTCATTCATTTAATATTCCAGAGATCCATCAGAGTGGATATAGAACTTGTCATTAGATAACAACAGGCATAGTATAAAATGAGTCTCGACAATATGATACATATGATAGTGATTATGAGACATAAGTAACAAATCAAGTTTATACAAGGAAATGTGATTAGTTCATAATATACAATCAATGAAATACTTACATAATGTAACTAGGCAGAACTTAAAAACAATTAAAGAGTACTTACATAATGCACATAGACAGAAACCTTAAATCAACATACCACTATAATAAAATCTTGTATGTATGTAAATAAGATATATAACACATGTAGAAAAAAGAGCTGCACAAAGTTTTAGTGATAAAACAAGAAGGAAGGATACCAAGTGAAAGAAGCAGTTGTTGCTGGGATGATGGTGAAATGGAGGTTAAATATGACATGAAGGTTGGAAATGATTCATTTGAAATGGAACAAGGACTAAGGGTGGGCTACTGTGAATGTGGTAATGAAGCTTCAGTTTCCCTAAAATGGAATTTCTTGACTACCAATTACTGACATTTTCAGAAGTCCTATGGTTGACACATTAAGTTTGTTAGTTAGTAAATAGTAAGAGACATTTCATTAAAAAATGGAGTTTGGATGGCCCTTATTACAACAGAAAGAATAACAGTTACTATACTCTATTTACAACAAGCATTTTAATTTTGAACAGACTACATTTAACCAATCTCATAACACTGAAGTGGTCCAACACATAAGGATAATTAAAATGAGTATTTTTGGAGATATGTACTGCTACTAATCTTGGGCATTACTGGCATAAGACAGAGTGACTCGCTACGGACTGGGCGGTCCGGTGTTCGAGATTCTCTGCATCCGTCCAGACAGGCCCTAGAGCCCAACCAGCCTCCTGTACCATGTGTAGTGGGTCTCTTTCCTGGGGTTAACGCGACGGGGCGTGGCGTTGACCAATCACCCCCAACTAGCGCCGAGGTTAAAGAAAAAGAATTATACCTCTACACCCTCTGAGGGCCTTCATGGTCTGTAGTAGGGTGAACTTTATTACTGGGACAAATAATTCTCCAAGTTAAAATGGCTATTTTGACATCCGCGTTGTGAACGCGTAAAGCCCAAAAGAACCTGCACACTAAATCATGCCAGCGAATTAGGAAGTCATTACAAATTATTTGCCGTACCACTCGCAGTCGTTACGTCCAGCTTCGAACATACAAACGTGATGACTCAGCCCATTGCTCAGCAGTATTCTATACCACTTCTCTCTCCTTTTTTAAAATGTGGTATGTAATTCAAATATTTCCGTCCCAAGTAGGAACTGAATATTTGACAGGGCTACGTAACTAATGAACGTAAACATTATTGTCCATTAAAACAATATTTTCCTTTCTTTAGTGCAAAGACTCCCAGTTATAGCTTTTCCGTATCGTGTGAAGATAAACCTCATATTGCATTGTAAATTGGCACTGACGTTAATTTAAATGACTACATTAAGGTACAGAATTCTTTACAATTAATACCGATATACTGCTGCCTGTTTTTCACACTGGTGTCACACCGCATTCAGCTTCTTTCATTGAATCTTTGCATCCACGTGCTGAATATATCGTCTTTCTTGCTAAGCTCGCCGGGAGTTGCGTCTGCGCAGTGTAATGACTGCTTCGGTCCTGTCTGCGGTTGTGACCACTTTGTCATGTTGGCGTTGGCAGTGACGTTGGGCTTTGTTTATGCATGCGTGCGCAAGACGTAGCATTTTAAGTATACCACTGATAATTGGCTATTATTTTCAACCCATAGGTAAGTCTACTATTATGTCTAACAAATCTTGTTTCAAATAGTACTTGCGGCACCCTGAAATTCATTAACCAATGGAAAGTCAAGGTCAAAGTCATGCGCGGCTTTGTGCATACATTTTCGCGGGTTTTCATGAAGCGCCAAGATGGTGAAGAAGGAGACTTTGAAACAGCAGTTTTCGATCCTTGGTGTTAATAACGTACCTGAAGAAGTGATAAACAAATGTGAGTTTGGCGTAATAAAGCAATTTAATTTCCATGAAAGCATGTAAGAGAGTTTTCCCAAAGGTTCAGCACTCTTTAATCACCGTTAAGAGTGCTGCAGCGTTCTGGTAATTGCCAAGTATAAAATCATTTCTGTAGCGGCTACATTTTTTCATTATGTAACTGAGACACATGTGTGTTCATATGTACGTACGCCCAGTAATGCATTACAGGCACACGGTTTGATTGATTAGAAGCATGCAATAATTGACGTTACCAGAGTGGGTTGTTTGATGTGACGCCGTGTAGTTTCGCAGCACGTGCGAGAAGGCCAAAACTTATGGCTTTAAAACTTTTACTTAAAAAATACGAACGTTGAGAGAAAGCTTTTGTTTTGAATGTATGCGTATTATATTATGGACATTTAAGAGAGATCTTACCACTTTCCAATTGGTGTGTGACAACAATATACGGGGTAAAAATACTTATCGTAGTTGCTGTCTTGAGTGTGCACAGTAATTAAGTTTGCTTGAAAAAATGCTGGACTCGAGTTTGGAAGTTTGATCACGGTTGTGGATATTCTTAACCATGTATTTAAATTTGTGCTGAAGTGATATAGGAGTTGGACTACCTTAGCCTAGTTGGCAGTGCTAGGAGCTGGATGAGCAAGGAGTCGGTGTTTCATTCCCACAGGGATGGGAGATTCTTTTTTCTTCCAAAACATCCAGACTAGTTATGAGGCGCACCAACTGTTGGATTCATTGTGTTTTGTTGTGTGGGGGTAATGTGTCTTTGGGCATAAAGCTGGACCACTGACCTCTGTCTAATGCTGAGGTTAATGTGTGGAGCTATATGCCATTTTCATGGTGTGGTGCTTGATTATGTACAGGGATACCTGTATGTTTTGCTGAATTCATAGGTAGCTCTATGTTACAACTGTGTAATGACTGATGCTGTACTGGGATATGTTTCTAATATACAGGAGCAGTTGTTTTGTGACGAGCAGTATCAAGATTTTCAAACTTTGGGACTGATGTGTAGTGGTGGAAGAAGTACCTTTTCCTGTATTTATTCACCAGCATCTGAAAAGACTTAACATGTTTAGGGGATAATATGAATGCACTTGCAAATATAAATAACTTTGTGCCTATGTACTTCTCTTACATGTAATGGAATCCATTTTTAATATGTATTGCCAGCATCTGTAGCAACAATGCTATCACTGTTGCCATACTTTGTGGCTGCCAGTGTGTTGATACCCAGAGTATGTTGGCACTGGTAGTATGAGTGCATCACTAATGCAATACCTGAAGACCTAAACTTTCGTGGATTACGTTTGCTGTTCCCTTTATGTATACTGAAGACTGAGCTGTTACGGCTATTGTGTTGGAAACTATAATGTAATATGGCAATAATTCTATAATACATACAGTGAAAGGAGGGTCTGTGATTACATTTGCATATTCAGTTATAAATATTGCCTTAATTAAAGAAGCAATAGTACCAGAAAGTGCTGCTGGGTGGAAAACCATATATTTAAGTTGAAGAGAAATATGCTACTTTTTTGTGGTATTAGGTAATTGCTACCCATTTGTGTCATATTGCAAAGGTGTCTTAGCAAGGAAACACAGTACAACTTCCAAGTCATTGTGACCTGTCTAAACCCCAAACCTATTACTAACAATGCACTCAGGCTTGCGTTCTCACTTTAGAATATAGAAGTAGTTACATTCTCTTTAACAGGATCATGTTACAGTAATGTTTCCTGTGATAAAACTGGGAAAATTGTAAAGTTATTGCATGGGAGAGAAGTGAAATACCTACAGGATTTTGATGTGGTAACCCCGAGGAAAGAGACTACTTGGAAAACTTAGCTAGAGATGAGAGGACTGTAGTGAAATTACCTTAAGGACAGGGCAGTGTAGACTTCATTTATCGGGCTTCAGGTAGGGACATGTGGCAGGTTCTTGCGAACACAGAAACCCTTAGGAGCGATAAAGTTTCTTATATTTAAACTGCTTGAAAACAGTCAATCATAAATTGAAACACATACTGAACTTTTTCATTTATCTTAATTGCATCCGTAGCATACTGCTTTTTGTATCAAAATAATGGCAAAGCCAGCATTTATGTGGTCATATTGTAGTTTTATATATATTGCATTATGCAGGTTGCCATCATGCCATATCTCAATCATCAGCGGTGGAATGAAAGTCAGAAGCACATCCCTGTATGTATTATTTTCAGATGTTTTAACATTTAAGATTTTGGGATGGATCTATTCAGTTACACAATACTGTATGTAATGAACCATTGTATACAATAAAATAAGTTTGTTGCCATGCACATCATGAAGACTTTGGTAATAGGGGAGGTGTATGTAAGTTACATGGCTTTGCTCCTCTTCACTGACAGAAAGAATTCCTGGTATCCATTAATTATGACATATGACATACAATTCACATGGGTGGCAAAGAATGGAATCGAAAAATTTTCTGCTGTCACGCTGTAATGTTTTGGAAAACTAATTAAAATAGGTTTAATATGTTCCATGTTCTGTGCATTAATTATGTGCATAAAATATATTAAGAAGACTAGCTAAATTACTTGGATTTATGAAGGTAATTTTATTGCATAATGGTCACCAATTTCTTTTGGCCACTCATGTTGCCACCTTCTGGGTGGGGAGAACAAGAATTCAAATATAATCATAATGTGTCAGTGGCACTTCACAGTTTAAAAATCATAACTTTTAGTTAAAATTAATGATTGGATAGTAAAACAGCGATGTGTATAAAATATTAGAAGTTAAAAATTGTTGTCTGGGGTATGGTTCTGTGGAATGATGTGCATAGAAGATAGATGTGAATTGTGCTTCTATGTACATCATTCAACAGAACCTTACTCCAGATAACAATTCTTAACTTCTAATATTTTATACCCATCGCTATTTTACTATTCAGCCGTGCATTTTAACTAAAACTGTATGACTTTTAAACTGTAGAGTGATATTGACACATCATAATCATATTTGTGCCCTTTTTCTCACTATCCTGAAGATGGGTCACGTGAATGGCCAAAACATGACGTGACCACTAAACAATAAAATTACATTCATAAATCCAAGTGCATTTGTTGATCTTTTTAATATATTTTATATAATTAAAATTTATTAGAATTTCTGTAAATTATGAATATATTATCATTTGTATATTAAGCTGTGGTGCTGTTTTTCTGTATGCTTGTAACATAGCTTTTGTATAGTGCAGCTGTGTGTTTTTTTACTTTAACTTTCTTGCTCCCTTAGCCATGTAAAAACCCAGTGGTTATTCTGAATGGCCACATCTAAAATGTGGAAATCTACATTTTGCACACCGAGTGTATTTCACTGTTTTGCATGGCTCTTGGAACAAACTTATTATGTGAGTTTTAAGGACTTTACAGCAGTATAGCTAAGGATTCCATACTTCTGTGTGATACTATGTCATGGGTTGATAAGCCTATAGGATTTTTCAGTATTTGAAGATAAGGATACCACTTTGCATCAAAACATCAGGATCAAATTATCCATTGTGGCAGCATCTTTTTGGGTGATAATAACCACAGCCATATATCGTCCATTATGTGCCAGTAGGTAGCTGTCCTACAAGATGATATTAATACAAGTCTTGTAACAGTTATAGGTGTATAGCGAGACCACTGGCTAACAGTTTGGTGGAGACGTGAGCTCCACTGAGAATTTTACGTGCTTGATGTTAATCAGAGCTCATGAAATATTGTGCTGCAACAGTCACATACAAAGAAAACCTTGATATCAGTCTAATATATATATATATATTTCAGGAGTGGGGGTTAGAGTTAAGTCTCAGGGTTCACACAGTCGCATTTTTAAATAAGTTTTATATCGATGCACCTACGCACATGTACTGCTACGGTCCTAACATGAAGTACTAGCTGGGATTATGCAGCATTATACGCAAAAGAGATAATTGTGAAATTAATTTAGGGTGCCATTTCTGATTTGGCTAAGACTGTCAGTGTCACCATTTTGTTAGTCCAGAAGTGTGTAATTTATCAAGTTATTTGCCGAAATACAATTTATGTCCTTTCACTTTGAAACCAAAACACAAAGAGTTTATGTTACACAAACTGGTCACCAACACAGTGCAAAGCTGAGTCACTTTGTAGGGGGGGTACCTGACCTGGGGTCTTTTCCATTATCCCTTCATGACAGTTTACTTGTGTGTTGGAAGCTGAACCTTGCACCATAAAGTTTATGGGTGCTAAGTGCAAGTTAGTGACTTTCTGGTGGAACAGAGACTAAGTTTGACATTACATATACAATACCAAATATATATCCCTAGCTTTTGTTCAACTGCTAGGCATAAAATTAAATAAAACCATCTGTAAGAAGCTGCTTACAACCACTTCCTTCTTACAAAATAGTTATTACACTGAATGATTAAAAATCACTCAACTTTTCATCTGGGGTTAGCAGTCCTTGGATTTGAATGCTGGCTGTCATGCTACAACAGATTTCTCAGACAGTCATTATTTCCCTATACAGTGTTAACTGTTGATTTTATTGTAAGGTGGATGGTGCTGTACAAACTGAAATGTAATTCAGGTTATCGAAGGCCTTAGAGGGTTAATTGATTAATTTCTGGCTTATATGATCATTTAGTACCAAAATTCTCTTCTGACAATATGATGTGGTGTGGTGGTGTGGCTACTAGCCTTTGTGTGCTGGTTCAACTGGAACTCATGATTTTAGTTCTGCACATTGTTCATGATATGCACTGCTGCATAATTGGATGAATCATTGTAAGAACTTAAATATTGTAATGCTTTTGAATGTGAGAGCTGAAACATGCTTATGCCATTTGTGTGTTGGTATTTGACATCTGATGATGGCTGTCATGTAACCTGTATGTTGAAATGTATATACTGAAGTTATGTGACTGCTTAAACATTGTCTGCACTGTTATTTTTCATTTGTCCTGTCTTTTTTTTGTTGAAGACAATTTTAGAGGCTGGCTCTGCATCTGTGAACAAGTGAAACATAAAAATGTGAGGCACATTATTTTGGGCCCATTAGATTGAGCTATTCTCTGTTACTGCATCATTGCAGAACATGTTTTTAAAACTTTGTGACTGGCGTGAAAGCTTGTAGCAGTGGAAAAACATTATTGTTCTTAAACTTATTGTGTTACTGGTCATCATTTAGTTCGGTGTTCAGGCCTTGTTAGGCATTCTTTAAAAAGTAAAAAAATTATTGTTTTAGAGACCATCTGTGACCTAGTGGTATCCCCAACTTAACTGTTCATTGGATTGTCATAGTGCTGAGGAAAATGAGTTCTTTACATAAGGTTGTCAAGCAAGCTTGAGTTTCGTGAAAAGAGGGACAGAGTCATTTGTTTCAAGCCATAAGTGAATTTCCCCCTATAGTTCACGTATTTCTTGATTGATGTGGGTAAAATTCGATATAGAACATCTCCTTGCAGTGTCATTGAGCCTTGTAAGTTTGTGAAAATATGTGCATTCGAAAGCCTACTTTATTTCAGGGCATGAATAAAATTTTGCGTGCATTTTTTGTTTGATGTTGATAGAGTTTTGTGCAGGAGCTGATTGATTGATTGATTGATTGTGAGTTCCCTGAAAATCGTCACTTTCCACACTTGTTTCTTCTTCTTCAGGCGCTGAACCTCCTTTAATTGGATGTTTTGGCCTTCTCGACATCCTTCCACTTTGCTCTATCCTGGACACAGGTTAACCAAATTTTGATCTTCATTTGACCAAGGTCCTGTATGATGTTGTCCTCCCATCTATATTTGGGTCTTC
>Ga0131853_10002065_pt1 | contig 36074 bp, 31 predicted proteins | sample TergutLab28metaG_FD_92764 | JGI IMG/M metagenome (GOLD analysis project Ga0131853, IMG submission 92764) | Labiotermes labralis P1 segment gut microbial communities from Petit-Saut dam, French Guiana - Lab288 P1 (version 2) (version 2) | ecosystem: Host-associated > Arthropoda: Insects >... | reverse complement strand
CACAGTCATCCGCTATCTCTCGTACTGTCAATCTCCTCTTATTGCGAACGATTGTTCTGACTTTAGCAATCATTTCCTCGTTTCTCGATGTTGACGGTCGTCCCGAGCGGGGGTCGCTTTCAAAGGAGGTTCTACCCTCTTTAAATCGACGGAACCAGTCAAACACTTGTGTACGACCCATTGCATCTTCACCGTATGTTTGCCGCAATAATTGATATGTTTCCGTTGCGGGTTTCCGATTTCAAAACAAAACTTAATGGAAATGCGTTGTTCGGTACTTTCACACATAGTACAAATCGCTATGACATAAACGCACGTGTTATTTCCGCGACGTACTACAGCCAACTGAGCAAACGCAGCCATTTTCAACTTGTGTCATGAGTTGCTAAGATGTGTACGAACATGTCAAGACTGGTTGCAAACACGTCCCACCCAGTGAACAACCACTACAATTCCAATCCGGACACTATTTGAACAAACCTCGTATATGTGTGTGTGTGTGTTCTGTCAGTGACTGCTGCTGAGTGTCCACTCTTTTAGAAAGAACAGAATATGTAACATTTGCTCCAAATTTTTATTTCCCTTTGTTCTTCTTTTCAGACGGATGACTGATTCCGGTAACTTCTGTTGCCAGTTGTCATCACAGTACTCAGCAAGGACAGCAAGTCTTCTAAATGTTGATTCATTCTGTTCGCGGAGTATCAAGACGACATTTGCAGTTGAAATCGTAAATGTATTAGGCCGAACTGTAATTACTGATTTCATTAGTTCATATTTGTCCATTTCATAAGAACACAGCAATTATCAGAGTCTCTCAGCTTAATCGAAGTCCTATATTTATTATTTGAACATCAAATTTGTCTGCCAGTTTGCTGTATAAAAATATAAAGTTACAGTACACAGACCTAAAATTTTGCCTGTTGTTTTATATGAGTGTCACTTGGCGTGTCACTTAAAGAAAATGGTTTTCGAGAAGAGGATGCTGATAAAGGTATTCGGGTCTAAGAGGATGAAGTAATAGGAGGTTGCAGACAACTGCTTAATCAGGAGCTGTATGACTTGAATTCATTAACAAATATTATCCGAGTGATTAAATTGAAGATAATGAGATGGGCGGGACATATATCTTGTATGGGGAACAGGACAGGTGGATATAGGGTTTTGTGGGAAAACCTGAGGGAAAGTGACCGTTTGAAATACATAGGCTTAGTGGGCGGTATTCTTGTAACGGATTTTAAAGAAATTGTTTGGGAGGGTCTGGACTGGTTTGATCTGGTTCATGGCAGGGACAAGTGACGGGCTGTTTTAAAATGGCAATGGACATATGTGTTTCGTAAAATTCAGGAAGTTTTTGACTAGCCGAGGAACCGTTTGCTTCTCAAGAAGGACTGTACTTCTTGGAGTTAGTTGAGCATCAAATTTTTCCAACAAGAAGAAACATCGCAGTTCTGTTTCCCCCCAGTTACTCTGAAGTTTTGGTTTCAGTTTGTCATATCGTAACACTTCCATGTGAAGGATGTAATAAGCGGGAGAGTAATAAGTTTCTGTCAGCACTGCTGTCGAAACAGTCCCACAACTTACCGACATTACATACCACAGATATCGCAAGTGTGAACTGGCGCTTGTCTTTCCCACTGTCTCCTAGAGAGATGTAGTGGCGTGTTGAGCTAACTGAACATAAGTCAACATTGCCTCCAGTAACATGTGCATGGTGTTCACAGTTTCAGGGTTTGAAAGGTTACGGTTTTTTATTTGAATACGTCTGTTTTTCTTAAACTACCCGCAGGGTATCGTATTCAGAAACTCGGTATTCGGAGATCAAATAATAAATGCAGTACAAAAACCTGTTTCAGAGTAATAAGTAACATTCTTTTTTAATCCAACAAGAAAGGAATGTCGACGCGCGTAAATGATTGCAATTTTGGAAGATATTTTATCTACTGGATAACGTATCTTTTGTATTGTCACTGAAGTTATTTCCTGTGGGAAGAGAAGTGCTAAATCAGTCGTCATACATTAGTGCAAGTGCTTTTAAGTAGATTTTGCCTGTCCTTAGATTATCGCGGCCTGTACCCCGTGCACAATTTTCGGCGTCTGAGAATTTCACTCTGAAATTCGTGGCTACGATGTGCTTTGAAACGTGACAGCTTCAATGCACGACATATCTGCACCGCAACACATGAGGTTACACATTAGAGCTGTTGTACTTTGTGAAAAATTTTAAGAATAAAGGGCCGAACTTTGTGACATTTCAGCGAAATCGGCTCTTTCATTAAAATAAGCTTCACCCAGTGTATGAGATTCTAGCGATGTAATCCAAGAACTTAGACAATTCATTACACTTGACTTACAGTTACGGATCTTAAAGACATGGAACGGTTGTGACGAAACATTTGTGGGAAGCGACGCTTCAGTAGTCCGGCAATTCTTTTGTTTAACGACGTTGTCAGTAATACAGCGTCGATTGGTTGAATGACAGTGAATTATGAATTGGAAGAGACTTGGCAGGAAGGGGTAGTAAGCTTGTTTAAGACATTGAGAAGAACCACGAGAACCCTCACGATAGTCGATGTTTTTTCCGAGATTCGAACCCCGTGTATCCCGAAGCGTTACGACTGGTCGGTAATTTCGGTACTTAATTAAGAACATGTCAGTAGTCAACGGTCCGCAACAACGACATTCAACTAACTGCATATATGTCAACCGGAAAGATCCATGGATAACTTATTTCGCATAATGTGGTCCTCGTGCCAGCACGCAACAAATGCCTTTAGCTGTTGGCACGAATCTCCAGTCACAATAACTGATCGTTAGGCAGACTCCCTATCAGGTTGCTGTGTTTTACTGGCATGACTGCTTGTTTGCTCTGCGTAACGATCTCTCTCATCACCGTTCGATTGCTCATTTTGCTAGGCATGAATCCGCAAAACATGATCACATGAACCTCATCGGATAAGTGAAGGGTCTTGTGTTTGAATTCCGGCAGGGCATTTGTTGTTTCCATTACACCATCATGCTGAGATAGCCTGTACAGTATCATGACGCCGATCGCGCACCCCATCGTTGCTGAAATCCAGGATGCAATGAAATTCGCCTACGCATGTGTGCACTACACATTATGTACCACTATGTAACCTCAGTCGTTGATACAACTTCGCGTAGAAAACTGATAGTGCTATTTCTGTTCAGTTTTAGGCGCGTTCGGACTGCATCTCTAAATACACTGCACAATAGTCTTGGTCTTCAAAGGGGTCATCAAGCTACGCAGTCCTTCGGCAGACCGTGAGTGGGATAAGAGGAAAACCTCTACACAAAAGGTGAATTCCGTGTCGCATTGATAGTGACCGCTTTAGGAATGTTTGCAGGGCTTCAAAACCAGCTGTTTGTGCATCTCATTTCACGAATCAGTACTTAATTAGTGTTAATAATGCCACTTTGTGTCTACATGTTCCAGTGTAGAGAAACACATGAAACCGCACACAATTTCGCTCCGCTTTGCCACCTTCTTTTATAATCATGTATAATTGTATAGGGTGGCAAGGTACTAACACAGCAGAGGTTATTGTAGTTCTGTAATGTAATTAACACAATAACTGTATTGTGTTACTTTGTATAAGTAACGAGAGGCGAAAATAAAAGTAATCAAAGGTACGAAATATTACGTATATAGAATGTTCGAGACGATTTTTTTTTTTGCATACGTCATACTATTGTTACGACACACTCATTTGTTCGGTGTGTTTTGTAAAGGGACGTGGCTGTGGTTAGCACGTTTATTTCATTATATTACTATTATATTTCACATGTACCACTATCTCACGTATAACAATATGCGACGATTTTGTTCGTTTCTTTTGGGCGCGTTCGCAAATTGCAAAAAGTCTCTCTGCAAGGAACATGTCGGCTCCCAAGGGATGGAATTTCATGAAATTTGATATTTGAGTATTTATCGAAAATCTGTCGAGAAAATTCAAGTTTCATTAAAATGTGACATGTATAACGTGAACTTTACATAAAGACCTATGTACATTTATGATAATATCTTGCTCATTTCTTCTTAGAATAAAACTTTTCGGACAAAAGTTGTAGGCAAAATCAAAACAGACATTTCATGTTCAGTAACTTTCTTCCGAAAATCGTGCCGTTTATGTGATAATGTGGAACACGTGGCAGCGCTGGACAGGCCGCACGTGGCGTTACAATAGAGCACATTCATTTTGCTTGGTAGATAACTAAGGCTACATACACACGCCATACGTATTGCTTTTCCACGGTAACAATGGTTACTTGAGCGTGTCTCATTGTTACTTTATACGTACATTACCTGCCTTGATGTACTGTCGTGAGGCCAAGTCGGTCTTACGATACTCTCCAAGCCGGAGTTCATCTCTAAAAGGTTGGGACAGTGGTTGTTTCATTGTACTAACATCACATTTGACAACGACTACTGTCTTATATATATATATATATATATATATATCTCGGAAAAACGTGGGAGTTTGAATCTGTTTTTTTTTTTGCTTCCGTAGTACTCCAATGTCGTAAGCCAAGGTTTCACGAAACGTATTGATGATTGCTGTAATATGAGACAACCAATTTAAAGAATTCAGAAACAGAAGATTCGAGTCTTCTGCAGTGTTACACCATATAAATTGGTAAATAGTTACTGACTGTTTGAAGGAATTCAAAGTCTGCATCGTCAGTATCCAACATTAAGTGCACCCACAATAAAAGACAGTACTGTCCTTCGAAACGCCTGTAACTGTGTACCAGTCAACATGGCGTAGCATCATAATATGCTTTAACCTTCAGCTCACCGCTGCGAGAGCCTGAAATCTCGGATCTGTGAAGACTTTTAAACAAAGAAGGGATATTGAGAACTAAACGTCTGTTAGGAATATATTCGATATGCTTATGTCGATTAGTCCATTATGTGAAGCAACTTAAAATCAAGGGGTTTTTTTTGGCCGTGCTTTTCCTTTTAAACCCAGTTTTGAAGGGCGTATGGGCAAGGCAGCAACAGATTGTATCAAGACCCGCAGATTTGCACACCGCAGACAAGCAGACTGAGATTTCGGAACGTACTAACACATAAATATGCATTACATCCCCCAGTAGCTAAGTATTTTTTATTCAGTCACTTTTATGAAAGAAAACTGTGTAATGGACTCCATGGATTGTAAGTTGTGGTTTCAGCAGGGTTAAACATGTGCCGCATAAAAATCCATTTGGAAATACGCTTAGTAATGAAATCTCTTGGACAACTTAGTAGATGGAGACATGGAAAGGGAGGGTTTTAATATAGCTTATCGCGAGGAAATAAATTGTGATGATGTAAGTGTGATTTAACGCCATAGTGTTAATGTAATATGTGGTTACCTTTTAGCTATTAGACATGAGTATCGTCTTCTAAGGCACATTTAATTTTCTTTTGTGTGTTCTTTCAGAGTTTAATAACATCTTATGTACCGTTAGGTATAGATACATTACATTGCAAGAACACATGTCTTCCAATAAATCAAATAATTTATATAGTATTACAGTTAGAGTCTGTTTTGTTGTGTATACGTAGAGGTATAGCTGAATATGAGGCATATACTGCTAGTGGTTGATATTTAAGAATTCGAGGAACGGCTTAGTGCAAACGAATAGGATTAATTAATTTGTATCTCTTTTAAAGTAATGAGCAAAAAATTGTTTGCGCGAACAGAGCAGAAATCAGGAATGATCGCATTTTGCATAAGTAGGGCTACAGGAAGAATCACAAACAGCGTCAAGAGCCAGGAAAATGAACCCCGTAACTTACTTCAGTAATACTCATGAAATGTTGCAATCATTAACACATAAAGCCATTGTTAAAACAATAAAAGACCTACCCAATGTCATGGTGTGACATTCCACGGAATTATATGCGAATAACGCTTAGGTTTAACATTTTTCCATGTCTGGCTTCGTTGTAGGGCAAGACCCAGTATAGAGCCATCTATGGAGAAATCATAAACCTAACAGTGGAAATCACTTCTAATATTACGGAAAATTTAGAGTGTAAAAGGTAAAGTGATCCCGTTACAGGCCTGGTGTGGCCCAGAGGGTGTGTAAAGTTATAGCTCTACTCTTCCATGACTGCAGCATTAGAAGGGGGTGAGTGGTCAGCAGCACGCCCCGGCCGCACTTTACCCCCCGGAAGGACCCGGTACCCATTATACAGGAGACTGGGTGGGCCCCAGAGCCGGTCTGGACGGGCGGAAAATCTCGTCCCCCACCGGGATTCGATAGCGAACCGTCCAGCTCGTAGTCATTCGCTATACCGACTGAGCTACCCGACCCAAATTTAGAGTGTAGTCTCATGAAATATGATAGGTTCACTGTGTAGTTCCGAGATAGCGTAGTTAGTGGATGGCTAGTCTGTGGGTTGGACGTTCGAGGAATGGTGGTTCGATTCTTGAGAGGTACACATTTTTGTTTCTTCGTAGAAGCGTCCATATCGCCTCTGATACCTACCCACCTTCTCTGTTAGTGAATAATGGGCGCTTTTTATAATATAGTGCCGACTTTAAGAATGCATAAAGCTGTACCTCCACTCTCCCATACGCCATCATTGCACGCGAGTAGAAAAATTGGCATTTCGGGCCTTAGTAATTCCTGCCAGAGAGTGATAGTGCTTGGCTTTCATTGACGGAAAAAATAAATTATCATTACTCCCTGCTTTTCACAGTTTGTCTGGCTGAAAACTGCCCCGAAATGTTTTTGATAACTGTACCATGCCCTGATTAATTAACTAACACTGAATCCATGGTTAATGTGTCAGTATACTGTCTTTATCAAACATACCAGCTACAAAGGCTTAATTCTATACGCAATAAACTCTAAGCGACACGCTGTAAATCACTCACGATTCGTAAATCAAACCATGTTATTGTTTTCTTATATCTCCTAGGTTCGTATTTTTTATTCCTATAGTATATGTCGCGCTGCAGTTATGGTCGTTTAAGCCTTACGCGTGCGATCTGGGAGCAGCATGACCACATCAAGAATGGATGTTGGTCGCTTAAATTTGTGCGCTGCCCGCACTTCTTTCCCGCGAAGATACCTTATATCTTGGTATTATCCATTGTAACACGTACGCGTTTCAGTTCCACATATTGTCTGTAGTGCCTTCTTGTACAGATCTCATTCAGCCACAAGCTTACTGTCACACAAACGTCTTTTCTTATTACCCCATTTACTGGATGGTGCAAAATGACTTGTTTAGCAGTGCGTCCGTAGTCGCGAAAAGCGCCCATTAGCTTCTTCATGTCCGTCTGCCTGTCAGCTCTTCTGTAGCTATCAGCGCGGCTCCTCCTGGCTGGATTGCCGTGAAATCTGATATTAATGACTTTTTATGAAAATCTGTCAACAAACTCCAAATTTGGATAAAATGGGACAAAAATATCGGGCTGTTTACATAAAGGCTTAAGTACGTTTTACTGATGTCGGCTACAAATGAGCCACGAAAGCTTTTTTGTGCTGCAGTCATTAGTTTGACGTTGTTGACGCGACATGTAACTCAACAATACACAGAAGGCATTTCCGCGTTTGCATTGCAACAGTGTTCACGGGAACGTGCCACAGTGGTACGTTCTGCGCACGTTGCTTATCTTGTTGCAATCTGAAACATTTCTGTCGCTACTGGCTTAGTAATTCTCGACTGACAATAAAAATTCAACGCATGTTATATGGACAACGAGAGATCTGCCTCCGTACCAAATTTTATTTGTTAGATGAACTAGTAAACGAATTATCGGTACAAACTAATAACCGATACAAATGTACCCGCGGCTGCCATGTTGTTTTACGTTCTAGGAAAGTAGCCTATTTCCTCAACAAAAGTTTTATATTTTTCCTGTGTCCCTTTACGTAATTCCTCTCAGGACCCCAAATTAAATAGCGCTAGTGTAAATCTCATTTCACAACTTTGTGTTTTTGTCGTGTATTGTTACTGTGTTACGCCGTTAAAATATACGGTGTTAGAGTGTAACACCGTGGCATCATTTTTACACTAATATTTATGGATGAGGTTTGAGATGGGGACAGGAATTCTGTCACTGCCCAGTTACTTCACAAGCCTACTGTTTTCTATCGTCCGAAGAATATAGGTCGAAACATCTATTTCTATTATTCGAAATGGAAACTTTGTGTGTGTGTGTGTGTGTGTGTGTAAGCAATCAGTACTGCATAAATCTTTATGTACGCACAGCTGAGTACGTTATACATCACTGTTCTTCCACCCATTCAAGTTTCTGACAGTACTTATTTTGAAAAACACTGCAGACTGCTGGACAGTAAGCCTCCCTATTGACAAACTGAGCTTCGTTGCGTCACAAATAGAGCATACGTTGAAACAGAATAGTGATGCAACACCAAAAAGTTTTTAAAGTGTATATAGTTCTAAGGAAAATTTTAGAGATTCGCCAATAACAGTCATTTTCTTCTAATATTTTGCGAATCAGTCAAAGAAATAGGTACACGGAACAGTAGCGGTTGGCGACCGTCGGTTTGTTAATCACAGCTTTATGCGACACGCGAGTTTCACTTACATCTCCGTAGTCGTGCATTTCCACCACGCTTAAATTGTCTCACGTTTTACAAAACTGAATTGTAAATTCTTTCTCGTTTCTTAACAAGTGAAATTCTAAAGACAAAAATTAATTAAAAACATTACAGTTAATTTCTACAGACAAAATATTGTCTTAGATTTTTTACCTTAATTTCTTACGTTATTGTTTTCTAGTTTCTTTGTTCCTGCTATTAATTTGTCTTGATATTGAATATAACTTAAAATAATTTAAGATTTACTTCCTTCTTCGATTTTTGACGGAACATAATCCTTCAAGTCATTTTGTAAGCCCGATGTTTACAGATGTATTTATCGTTTCGAATGTCTTGTGATTAGATCTCGGTGGCCGCGCGGTCGAAGGTGTGGTGTGAGGCCGCTCGTTTGCTGGGATTGCGGGTTTTAATCCTGCTGGAGGCATGGCTGTCTGACCCTTGTGGGTGTTGTTCTATGTCAGGTAGAGTTCTCTGCGACGGGCTGACCCCTCGTCCAGAGGAGTCCTACTGAAGGTATGTGTCATTGACTGCAATCAGTTACAACTGTAAACTTCAGCACCTAAAATGTATGGGTATAAAGAGGTCAGAATAAGAAAGAATGGTTTGTATTAATCCTTCAGTCCCACCACACAAATACACTTACGAATTGTTCATTCTGGGTTTACTCCTTTTCAGTTGTAAATCTTCAGTTTAAGATTCTTGACTGTGAAACACTACACGTGTTAAATTATTTCACCCAGACGTATTTTTAAAGTGATGAGATGTAAATTTTGAAATAGTATATTTCAAAGATTAACATGCTTAATATTTTGACTCTTTTGTAGCCAAGGGATTTTTCACGTGAATGAAGATTTGCAGGAAGAGTGCTCCTGGAAGAGACACATGAAATAACTTAATTCATCCCCAAGGGCGGACGATACACTGCCTGTTCAAAGAACTGTCTCAGCAGATTATAAATCACATAACACGTATCATGAAAGTCTCTTTGACACAAGTTTCCTTTTTTTCCGTCAGCGTTGCCCAAACAAAGGCACTCAGAATATTGACCTGTGTTAATCCACACAAGCACTGCATGATAATTTGGTTTGTTTAACGGAGAAATGTATCTTTGCAAGGATAATTTTCTGGTGGTGGGCGGTAGACCTGCAGTGTCCAAACTTTTATTTACGTGCGTAAAATTTTTGAATGTCAGTAGCTTTATGAGAATGATTACTGCAGAGTTCGTGTAAACACACACAGTATTTAATGACAAAGAACGTTATTGAAGTTACATAATACTACCAATTTGTGTATACGCGCCTGCATGCCCACTGAACAAATCCACCCCTCCTGCAATTCAAGCTAATTCGCTGAATACCAAAATATATTCGGGTTCGGAAGATAGTAGCAGGGGTTGTTGTTGTTGTTGTTTTGCTTGTTTTGTTGTTGCCAATGATGGTGGCGCTTTTGACGATTATTTTAAAATGCTCCATTTAAGGACGCTCTCAATTGCTAAGATTATGCAAGGTGTAGCGTTAGCGATGGATGGCTGGCTGGATCATTGGATGCTTGAATGAATGAATGAATGAGAGAATTAATGAATATGGAGCATTTGTGGAATAATACTGACAGGGGAAAGAACCGAGGAACTTGGAGAAAAACCTGTCCCAGTGACACTTTTCCACCACAAATTCCACATGGACTGGTCTGGGGTGAAGCCAGGACCCCGCGGTGAGAGGCCGGCGACTAACCGCCGTAGGTGGTGGTGGTAACGGTAGTAGTAGTATCAGTAGCAGTAGTAGTAGTGGTAGTAGTAGTAGTTTTTGTTGTTGTTTTTGTTGTTTTAGAGTTCTGTTGTTGCACTACGAGTAATAAACATACTTCAAATTTAATTGTTCGTAAACATGAAGGTTATTCCGAAAACCGAAATGATACATTGTAAAAAATAGGAAGGCTAACTAGACTGGTCACATTTTGTGTAGGGGCTGCCTTCTAAACTACGTTATAGCAGGAATGATAGAGGGAAGTTTAGAAGAGAGGGGAGGACGAAGAAGAAGAAGTAAGCAGCTACTGGATGGCCTTAAGGAAAAGAGAGGATACTGTAAATTGAAAGAGGAAGCAGTAAATTGCAATGTGTGGAGATTCGACTTTGGAAAAGGCTGCCCTGTCGTAAGACAGACTGCGGAATAAATGAAAGTTATATCAATGTGCCGCACTCATTCAGTCCTCATGATCACAGCGCAGTAAGTGATAAAGTGGCTCGTGCAGGTGGTTAGCTTACAAAGCTTAACAAACGTGCATGACATTTAAGGTGATAATGCCGTGGCTCTTGTCAGCATTCTTTGAATATCGCTGGAATGAACGTGGTGCGTAAGAGTCGCTGTGAAACAGACTGTCTTACAGATCCTTTCCAGGTCAATCGCCTTACAATGCAAATAAAAAAAATATAGGTTGTTTGAGAGACGGTAAGAAAAGGCGCCTGTTACACGGCGAAGGGAAGGGGACTTTACAGAGTAGGAGTATGTGGACGGACCTCTTGTGGTCCTGTAAGTAGACGATCACACTAACAGGATACAAGTTGGGAGGAATGCGACTTAAGTCAGAAGAAATGCGTTTAGTTATTCGACGAGGAAGGGTAGGAGAGACGACTGCTGGTGCTTGTGACTTGCCAAGCGCTTTTCAGTGCCGGGAGTCTTAGACGAAACGATTTGAAAGTTCGAATAAGTTCCTAATCTACGTCGATTGGACGAATTACCTGGAATTATAAGCTACCTTCGTCGTTCATATTGCATTAGCCGTTTAAAACCTAGTGGTTACAATGTTCACCACCAGCGAACAGCTACTGTTAACTTCGTCATGCCCGTCTGTCTGTCCGTATGGAACAGCTCGGCTGCCACTGGACGGTTTTTTTAAATGACAATTTGATATTTGACGTTTTTCGAATATCTGGCGAAAAAAGTTTGAGTTTAATTGAAATCTGACAAGTATAACTGGTACTTTACGTGAAGACTTATGTGCATTTATGATGATGTCTCGCTCAGTTCTTAGAATGGGAAATGTTTCACAATATTTCACACAGAAGCTGTAGAGAAAATCAAAATACGTATTTTATTTTCAATAACTTTTTTTTTCCAAACTCTTTAATGAGATAATGCGAAAAAACATGGCATCGACAGGCAGACCACAGATGACAATATGGCGCATGCGCTTGACAACTGGATAACTAAGGTTACAAACACACACACTCAGAATATGTAATACTTTTTGCTTATCCACGGCAACTGTGGTTACACGAACGCGCCTGAAAGTCACATTAACCTTTTGGCGCCGGAATTATTTTTTAAATTTTAGCACACCTGTATATAAAATGTGAATAATACAGGAACCAAATATGTTAGAATTATGATACAAAGTGCATTTTGAAGAGAAAAAAACGGACAGTATATACCATGTTAAAAATATTCAGTACCTATATTTGTTGAATAAATATATAAAATGAAATTTTAGAGGTTAGCGGTGCGGTACGACCACTATAGTTGACATTAGGCGTCAAAAGGTTAATACATGTATTTCCTGTCTTGTTCAAATTTTTGTTTGGTATAAGAGCCACTTGGATGTATAAAATTTACTGTTATTTCCGTCTGGCGGAATAAACGTGCTGCGTGACTTAGTAAGACTAATTTCCTAATCCGTGAACTCGCGTTACATACCGTTCAGGTATATACAGCAGAATATTGTGCGAAAACAATGGGTAACGTCTGGGTCTATTTCTTCGGTATATCTGGTTAGGCTGGGACAGAATATACAGAATGCTGTAACCGTCACGTAGCCAAATCACGAAATGTACATATCATTGCCGAAAGCTCATCTATCACAGAACGAGTGCTGGCTGAGTGTCAAGCAACCAACAGATGGACAAGGAGCTCTGGTGGATACTGATGTTACCTCGGGCATTGTGACGTCGCTTTAGATCTCATCATTTTATGTATAGTGTTATAGCACACAGTGAATATGGATGCACACACAAATAGAGGAAGTAATTCGGTACTTACTACGCGAAACCTGTTCTGAAGCACCACTCCTGAGTTTCGTTCTATAGGAGCATAATTATCCTCATCGATATGCGTTATTTTGCGTTATTCGTGGCTTTAGTCATTCCCGCCATGAATGATGTCATTTGCACAAATCTTATCGATATACTTGTTAAATCTAGACGTTTTCGTACAGTGTCTTCAGGTACACGAAGGGTAAAGGAATAATTTAATACTAGTGATGATAATAATAATAATAAAGGTAAAGGTAAAGTTCACCCTAGAACACGCCACGAAATCCCAGGGGGGAGTAGATGTATAGCTCTCCACTTTCTTTAGCCTCTGCGCTAGATTGGGTGGGTGGTCAACGCCACGTCACGGACACTTTCCCTCGGGACAGACCCGGTACCCTTTGTATAGGAGGCTGGTTGGGACCCAGCGCCGATCTTGACGGGGGCAGAAAATCTCGCCCCCACCGGGATTCGATCCCCGTACCGTCCATTCCGTAGCAAGTCGTTATACCGACTACGTTATCCCAGCCCACAGTGATAATAATAATATCTAGTTAGTATATATACATATTATTGTAGAATACAATATACGTTGCTAGAATTTCATTAATTCTAATCAGCAGGGGTGTGTGTAAAAATTTGAATTTTTGGAGATATCTCTCGATTGTGTCCTAACACTGTCACTTGGCCTAAATATCCAAAAATTATAGCAGGTACTTTCTACATGGGGACGGAAACGACCGAATTTCCATTGGGTTTATATATATATATATATGTCACTAATAATTTTGAAGGGTATCAAAATATTCCAGGTTAATAATATGAGTAAGTAAAAGAGTTAAATTTACCCATTACACGCATATAATTAGACGTTTCGTTATCATTTTCGTCTTCATCATCACCGGCATCATCATCATCATCATCATGAATATAATGACTTGTCGCTTTCATTCTCATCTGTCTTATACCCATCATTTGTTTCTTATAGGCATTAAAGAAGCGTGGCTTTATGCATGTATGTTAACAGCTAAAGACGAACCTGACCTATTTGAAGTTTATAAATTGAACCTAGGACAATTTTTAACGTATTCGTACTTCTTATTACATCCGCAGTAGTAAAGAGAAAACAGAAGAAGCATGAGATGTACATTTTTTGTATGTGATGTGAATACGTATATGCAGAAAAACAGGGGCTGTATTGAAATCCGTCGTGGACTGCTGGAGAGGCAAAATGTCAGACACTTAGCTACCCACCTTTCTTTGAATAAATACGATAATTATTAACCTTTTGAAGATCAAAATTTACCTGCGTTATCAAGTTATTACGTCACCGAATACACAGTGTTTCCATTACAAAGTCCGGTTATTTAGAAATGTATGGGAAGTTGCTGGTATGATATTGTAAAACTAATGTAAAACCCACACAATATCTGTATCTCGTAGACAAAATGCAAAGTCTCTTATGTCAAACCTGGCGGTATATATAGTTGCAAATAAGATATAGAAGCGAGAGTTTGTTATGTAATATAGCCTCTGCACTTAAAGTTGCCTGCTAGGCTGTTTAAATTCAGAATATTTATAAAATTTGCCACACACAGCGTTTAATTTATTGGTCTACAGATCTTTCTTTCCATGACGCAAGTGTCGCTAGTGGACAAGGGCCACTTCATTTTTGAGGCTTCACGATTTCGCTCAGACACACGACACTTGGTAGGAATCTCCTAGACGAGCGATCAGCCCTACGCAGAGACGTGTATCTGACAACACACACCATTCAGAAGAGACATCCATGTCTCCGGCGGGACTCGAACCCACAATCCCAGCAAGCGAGCGGCACAGACCCACGCCTTAGACCGCGCGGCCACCGGGATCAGCTTGGTCTACAGATGTTAGAATTAAATCTGTCGACGTGTCCAGCTGACAGACAAGAGACTTGAAGTTATCACGAGCAGAAAATTGAGATTGCGCTGTTCTGGCTAATACCACCTTGTGATGCTGTAGGTCTTTAGCAGACTTTGGGATGAAACTGCTGTCTGCGTCTTGAAACATAGGAGATAACTTTTCCTCTGTGACTTTGCTAAGCACCTGTGCGACTACCCGGTGTTGTCACCCGAAAAACTGCAGCGTTGAACAGACTTATTAAAGGTAGAGAGAACCCGTTACAGGACATGTGTGGCCCAGAGGGTGTGTAGAGGTACAGCTCTACTCTTCCATGACCGCGGTACTAGAAGGGGGTGAGTGGTCAATACCATGCCCCGTCCGCACTTTACCCCCGAAAAAAGACCCTGTACCGATTTTACAGGAGGCTGGGTGGGCCCCAGGGCACCGGGATTAGATCCCGGACCGTCCAGTCCGTAGTCGCTATGCCGACTGAGCTACCCGACCCACGAGCAGAGTTATTATATTGTGAATATGACTTATGCATAATTGCGAGCTGCATATTATTTTGCATGCAAGAAGAAAGATGACATACCTGACACACATCAGTGGTAATCTGAAATAATGCACTGCCGGAATATGACGCAGTAATAGAAGGTTTCAGTTAAAAAAATACTGGTACCTTAAAAGCAAAGTCACGTCCCATTGTGTAAAATCGTGATTTTGTGTTATACAAGACACCGTTTAGTTTGTGACCGTAATGTTCAGATGGTCACTGCTGTGTACACGTGACTTTACTCTGTAACTGTCGAATAGACAGCCTTGACAACAGCAAAAGTTAATTCGTCAGGGTGTCAAAGTAGTACCCGTGCACAAGCTGTGATTTTTCAATGGTTGCGTTGCAGTAATTGAAACTTCGACAAATAAAGGGAAACAAGTGGTGTAGAAGCTTTCACGGCAACAGTGTCAGATGTTGACTAACTGGTTTTTTGGGGGGCGCCCGGGGCGAGTATTCATAATGGCCGCCCCTAACAGAAATTATAAATTTGGAAAAATCCCAATGGTATATTTAATTTCCTTCTGTTCCTCTTCAACTTTGAAATTTTGTTGGCTTCCCTTTCGACTTTACCGCCTGTGGCTGAGCACCACTTGCCCCCCGCCCCCCCCCCCAACTACGCCCTAGTGCCATAAATACTTTCCAAGCCATGAGATTCGTGAAAATGGAGTTTACCCAACGTTTCTGAGATAGAATTTTTGTTTTTGATGATGCCCACGTAGATGGCCTTGAAAACGTCTGCTGTTTTATCCGTTTTCAAACGGCTTTTGGTCAGGGATATGTAAACTCCTCTTCCCTTTTTAACGTCAGTTGTAACTAAATTTGCCAAACGGTTGGTAACTTCACTTACGCCCTCTCCACCACATACTTATTACAGTGTAATTTAACACGTTATCTGGACGTCATCAAGCCCTCTACTTCACACCGTTCAGTCATATATTAATAATCTACCAGTTTGGAGCGGTTCGCTTTACAACGCCCTCAATACCTCAGATCGCATGTCTCCAATGGTATGATGATCGACTAACGATAAACCGTAAAGATCCTGAAAGTAAGCGGTCATAGCGTAATGGACCTTTAAGCGACTGAGGAAAACCATTAAATATACAGTCTATCTACCTGGTGTTCCGGCCGGTTTTCGAATCGAGAACCTTAGAGATACGAGTCTAGAACAGGGGCGTCCACTCCTTTTTGGCGAAGGGCCAGTACCATTATTTAGGGCTCATTCGCGGGCCGTTAAAAATCGCGATTAATGATATACCTAACATCCTAAATGCTTGTGGAATTTGTATGGTATGTACATAATTTTGTGCGCCGGGTAGTTCAGTCGGTATAGCGACTGACTACTGGCTGGACGGTCCGAGATCGAACCCCGGTGGGGACGAGATTTTCCGCCCGTCCAGACCGGCCCTGAGCTCACCCATCCTCCTGTAAAATGGGTACCGGGTCTTTTCCAGGGGTAAAGTGAGGTCGGGGCGTGCTGCTGACCACTCACCCCCTTCTAGTACCAGCCTGCTTGGTACTGTCAGGGGCTTAGCTGGGGGGGGGGGGGCAGAAGGGTACGAGTGGTGCGGCAACCCCGGACAGCAAAGTCCAAGGGGCATCAAAATTGGATACAAAACGAATAGTTTAAATGAAAGGAATTGATTTTCTGTGCTCAACAGTTATTAATTAAGTTATTGTGAAAACCGGAAAGTCAACAAATATCTTCGATTGTTACCTTTCAATTCGTACTGCTTGTGTGATGCACCAGTAGGTTTAACATTGAACAACTGTACGCTCTGCCCACTCTGTAGTTATGTGTTTTGTATTTATCTCAGAACAAACAGCGACTTGTGCCACTTACACCATAAACTGATTGGTTTTTATAACCGAGATAAAAAGTGTTTACTGCGAGGCACGGACTGGGTCTTTAAAGAAAGTAGTCTGCGCTTCGCCTTCAAAGGATTAAAGTTCATAATTTCTGTTAGAGACTACCACTGTGATTACTCGTCCCGGGAGCCAAAAGACATAGTTACGGTACTGCAAACAATATCAGTGTTATGTTGAAATTTGTCCATTGTGAGAGGTATGTTTATGTACACGAAGTTTCGAGGCGACTGGTTGCCACTGCAGTGTTTTTAAGGTAGAGTCTCCGAGAATGTAATCGAACACAGTACAATATAATATTCCGGTACTGCGCTAAGTAACCACACTGTAAGTTCCCTGCATGTCTGGTGCAAAAGTTTTGCACTTAACTGTCACTATTCAGACATAAACTTGACTTACGCATTTCATTCAGCTTGTCTCGAAGTTAACCAGAAGTCGTTCGCTTAGAACAATTCGTCATTTAATGCTCTCAGAATGAAGTGTGGACGAAGAGAGCTTACGCTGTTTGTGCATGTTATAAAATGTGTTTTTATATTTCCGTTTGTTGATTTTAAAACGGAAACAAAAGGGGCGCCGATTTTTGTACTTATCCCGGAAGAGTCCATTTGGTGCTGTCACACGGCTCTCTTTTAAACTGAATATCTGCCTGTTATTAACCTGTATCCATGTCTTCCATAAATGTCTCAACAAATTGTATAAACATAGAAGTGTATGGCCGCCTAGTTGTAGGCTGAGTGAATGTGCCTGTCTAAGCAATATAATTTATTAAGGTAAGATTAAATTGAATTAGAAGCTGGTATTAAGTAAACCGAATGTCACGTACTTCTTACATGTAAATACGTTTACATAATTTACAACTCCTAACTGTGCAATAATAAAACCTTCATTCATAATTTTACATTAAATATAGACACGTAAATATTTGCAACAGAACAGCCTTACCAAAGTTTTAATTCCATATAATTTATATAGCAGAATCTAAAGCACGTTTCTTTCACAGAAAGATGCACGATTACACGGTCCTCTTTATTTCGTCACGGTGTGGTCAGAGCGTGCCCCGTGATACTGTAATGATGAGCGGTGTTCTTTGTGTGCCTGCGGATTATTCTCATGACGTCCACTTCCTGTTTTACTAAGGATCTGTCAACAATTTTACGTGAAATGAATCAGATCCTTTTTGCATTATCTAAATAGGGCATTTCACTGGTTTGAATGAGCGTCATGTTCCTACTACTGTCACGAGTTTTAGAACAAGTGTGGGAGGAAGTGTATAGTTCATTCTTATGTCAGTGCAACTCTGTATAGGCTGTGCACAGGAAAGGTAAATTAGTGGCTGATGGAGATACAGTTTAAAGTTTAAAGACCCATATTAACAATAGGGGCTATGTACAGCCTGTTTTAATATTCAATAAGATAAGCAGTGTACGTGCAACGTATCCTAATACCATTTTACTCGAAGAGAGCGCTTTTAAGGCGATTTGATTTAGCCGGCAAAAAAATACTTACGTCTGCATGCAATGTGTCCATTATTTTTGCCCGATTTTAACCAAGTGTGGAGTTCCTCGACACATTTTTCCATAGAAGTCCCACACACATCAAATTTGACAGAAATCCTTCCAGTGGGAGCCGTATTGCTACAACGTGCAGACGGACATACGGACGGACGGACAGACACGAGGCTAAAAGGATTTTTTATAGGCTATACGAAAGTGCCTAAAACTTCTGATTTCACCCACAGAGTGTATTTATGTGTTTCTCACGACTGTGTCAGTAAACAGTGATTATTTCTCTGAACAGAATTAGGTCTAACCGGTTAGTATTTGCAGCGGAGATTTATTGTGGATTTCATGCTTGTAAATATTGATGTTTTAGAATGTTATTTGAATACATTTCAAGCGAGGAACTTGAGAGGTGCATACAGTGTTTTGTTTGCTCAACGTCATGGAAAGAGACCACTTTGAAGACACAGGCAGATGTGAGTCTGTAATCTATAATTGATCTTCAAGAAATAAGACTGGGGGGGGGGAGGAGGGACTGGATAGATCTGGCCGAGAATAGAGACACGTGGCGGGCTCTTGTCAGCACGGAAATGAACGTTCGGGTTGCATGAAATGCGGGGAATTTTTTGAACAGCTGAAGAACTGTTTGTCTCAAGAATGATTCTTCCCCGCGCAGTTTGTGAGTTTAGAAACGGTTAACATCTCGCCGTGTTTCATGTCAGTTATCAAGAAACTTTCCCCTCATTGCGAACACCGTACGCATCTGCGCATCTAGGATCAAGGTTGTAGTTACAATGGACAACGCACAACTGTGCGAAATTATCTACGACGTGAAATGAAAATTGTATGACCGTGATTTCAGAATCGTGCACTTGCTGATGATACGGCTATTCATTGGGCTTGTTAGGGAACCATCTTTTGGTTGAGAGATGCGAACTACTGCGTGGCTTTACATAGCTCACGGGTGTTAGGAAATAGGTCTTGCGTACCCGAAGATACCGTAGGTGTCTTGTTGCAAGAACACTAGCACAGTCGAGGGTAATTAACTTCGCTCTGCACGGAATGCCCAAGACTTCTGTGAATGATTAAAAGTCGTGTGCTTATTTTTGAGAGTTAGAAGGTTTAATACCGGCCAAGTCAGCTATTCTGTCTAAGAATTTTCGTGGTTTCTCTCAGGCCGTCCTGAGAAATACTGCAGGAGGATCTTCAATTAGTCCACAATCTCTTTTTGCCACATTCTTTCCTACTTGCTACTCGTGTTACCATTTGGTCCCTTGTAGACTGAGCAACTGACAGCACTCTTAGATTAATATGTTTAGTGTATACATGGATAAAACCTGGGAATCACATAAACAAGGATGGTGAAGTTATTACACATTTACTTCATTATATTAAAAAACTCTCATGCGCTCTTTGAAAAATCTGTGTAAATCATCCGGCTACCAACCAACGTATTTAGAACCGCGATATTTCATGTCGGTCTGACACAATTCTGAAGCGCTTCCATAGCAAGCTTCTCGGAAATATATTTCTAAACAAGTTGGTTAAGTACGAACGCTTTTGACTCGAATCTGGAGGGATTTCTGGTTCAAAACTTCGCCTATATGCCAAATACCATGAACAAGAATTGAGCTATTTCTCATTTCCTTCCGGTGCATTCCGGAATAGTGCACTGGAACTGAACATCGCTGCGTCCAAGTCCGTTATTTCTTGTTTATTGAAAGTGATTATTCTCTGACTTCATCTGACGCTAAGTAATGTCTGCAGTTGACATTCCGTCAGCCTACAGTCCTTCCAGTATAAACAGTTAAAGTGTGTTTCACGACCCGGGATGTGTTCTAACCAGCACCCCCAGTAAGGTCATTGTTCTCTTTGTCGTGATGTAACATTGGCCATCAGTAAAGTAAAAAGCCTTGTATAATAAGCATGCGTCAAGGACGACGTGATGCGAATTTGACTTCTTAGCGTCTCGTTCTTGCTTAAAAAGGATATCTGAAGGTGGCTTTTCTTCTGTCATCAAGTACAATACGAAACGCAATGACACCTACTCTGCTAGGTTCCTCCTAATCTCCTATTCAATAGGTACCGGAGTTCTTACCCGGGGGTGAAACGGCCTGATCGTGAAGTCGACCATTCTCCTCCATGTAGTGCCTAGGTTAATAATGAGTGCAGCTGTAGTTCTGTTTCCTCTGCTGGTCTTCATGGCTTCGTCGGAGAAAACTGTACACCTTTTCTTTTTTCTGCATTGTTGGGTATATTGGATGAAGTCATTCTCTTACGTATGTCCAGGCCAACCCAATGAACCCAACAAAAATGTAATAACTTGTACTTTACCTGCAGATGGAAACAGAGCCGGTGTATTTGAATAAAAAGCAAGACGATGGAAGAAGTCAAGCACATTAATACATCACAGCCACCAAACTGTAGACTTGTGTGTCTAAATAGTTGACAACCTTATGAGAGCACAAAGGAGTCGTCGTGTAACATCGCCTTCTCGCACGATCAGACGTAATACAAGGAAGGCCTTCTCCCTCCTCTGTCTTCTCATCACACATGAGTTGCTCAGTGTTTGTTCTTGACCTCGCTTCCATTTTGATCCTTTCTCGGGCAGACAGCTTCTTTTGGTCGACTTCATGGAACTCGTGACAAGTCCGAATGGTTCATAATCGTGTAAACATGGTCTTGGTTTTGAACGCCGGAGTGGCGTATGGAACTACAGTGCTGCCTCATCCTTTTAATCCACTCTGGTGATCGGCACTTCTCTCGCGCTTAAACGTTTTAAAATTCTTTAATACTCCCTAAGGTGCATTTATGAACTTCACATGATTCTCAAAATAAACAACAATCATTTCCCAAAATAGTGTTAGCATGTTGGTCTTTATAATGGAGACGAAGTGTCTTTTGTGCCAACTAAGGAATGAAATAAAACTATGTTGATTAGTTTCGTGTATCAGAGTTTTAAAAACGGAACATTTCTAATAGGTACAATTTTGTTACGAAATTTACTGGAACTTCTGCTTATAATACGGATTGACACTGTTGTTGGAATTGAACTAAGGCAGAAGGTAGCATGGCGTTACGGAAAATTGTCAAACATTAACTAGGTACCTGACGACACAGAGCGGAGACAAACGTCGGTCTGAAGAGGGTTAACGTTTATGTGCAGGATCCGCAAGTCATATTCACAACTTCTCATTGCTGAAATATTTTGTAGAGATTCTTAATACGAATACAAAAAAGAGAGATATTTGATGTTGTGCACAGACGAAGGTGAAAATGTTCACAGAAATTTAGAAAGGAAATGTGATAGGAATAGAGAGCTCGGGAGCTGTAAGCGTGGGTAGAGGAAAAGCAATCTCTTTTAGAGGCCCTGATGATTCCAGGGAGTTGAGGTTCCTAAATTTCGTGACAGTCGGCACTTGAAGGTGGTGTGGTTGTCAGCCCTACGCACCGGCCGTCTTTACCTCCAGGAAATATTCCCGGTACTCATTTTTGTTAGAGGCTGATTCGACCTCATGGCCGGAGAGCCGTCGATGGATTATATCAATGAAAAATTCCAATGACACTATCGTGAATCGAACCAGCGACCTTCCGGCTTGTAGCTCCGTGCCTCAACCAACTGCGCCACCGCGTTCCTCAAGCGTAGGTAGAATAATTATATTAAAGTGGACGATAAATAAGTTGATGTGAAGGTAACGTTAATCGTCCTGGGCTGTAGTGCACACGGTAATGGTTCTTCCATAAAAGGCGGCTTATTTCACTGTCGGCTGAAGACTGTCACCTGAGCTTTCAGATTTTGTAAGAAAATGTTAGAGAAATTTGTGACCAGCTTGTACATCAAAAAACAAATGCCGCTGTATCATGGTCATCAATTTAAAAAGAGGTTTCAATTTTGGAGCATTGCGTTCCATAGTTACTAATTCAAACGGAAAACAAACTAGTTCAAGCACGAATGATCTTCTGGCTCCCAAATGTTAAGTTGCGAGTCGCAGAGCATGCAAATGAGCAAATGACAGCCGTGAAACAGTTGGGGGTGGTTTGCTGGTCACGAGTGACTGGTTTGTACGTCGGAAGGAAGACACGAGTATCAAGCCTTGTAATCTCAATTGATTTGCTTTGAAATTGAGACAAGCGTACAGGGAACTCGGAGAGGCGTGATGAAGTGGACTCAGATGGTGGAAGCCGCCAGACAGAGGAAGACACGGTGTCACGTCTGAAGATAGTGATAACGAACGGGTGGTCTTCGTGCCCAAACGCCACACTAGAAAGGCAGCGGTTTCCTCCAAAATTTAGGTGCCTCTCCACCAAACTACACGGATCCACATTCCAGATAACAGTAAATTGAAGCGCGCTGAAATATTTTATTTTCTGACATGTCTCAGTCGTAAAAGATGTGGCGTGTAGTGTATAGACTGTAATGTTGTCTCTTACGATAATGATGCCATTAAGGCTCGCAAAAAAGTGCCCTGACATAGCTGTTGATATATGTCACTATTCCAGTAACATCTTGAAAGGAGATATAGTGATAGTATCATATTACATGAAAGCTTCACTTACATGCCTGACCTTCTTATACCAATTTGGAAAGTGTGGGACGATCAGCGGGTCCATTACATTCATACAACTATTATGTTTTTTTTTTTAAATTATAGTTAGCGTTTTGAGTTCCAGATGCTGCAGCGAGAGATTCTCTGTTGGTTAGCTAGCTGGCTGAGTGGTCTGGAATCTTAGCGTAATTTAAGGTTCTACTGACCACGTAAAATGACGACACTGGACGGAAGGAATTCAGGGCTTGTAATAATTTAAATTGGTGGCTGGAAGGCCACATCTTGTATAGGAGTTATACATACATACAGATGCACACTGCAATGCCAAGTCGTTAAAATTGCACTACCTTAAACATAATTAAAGCGAAATGATTATGGCATAGTGAGTGTTATACGTATGTGTGCTTGTAATTTTTTATTACGAAATATTTATGGTGAAGATTAAACATCAGCTAGTACTTTTCGTGGTATATCCAGATGTTTGTAACGTCCAAATTGACTCCTCTGTTTGTACTTGACCTTAATTTTTACTGTACGCAGAGATTCGGTAGAGAAAGAAAGTTCTTGCAATGCAACAATTGTGTGGGCTTCTCAGATGCCGAGTGTACTTCCTCTTAAATGGAAAGTTAGTGTTCAAGAAATCTACCTGCCAATAGTGTCGTAAAACTTTCTGCCATTTTCATTTGTTGAGTTCAGTATTAGATATATAACTTGCTACTTTTTAGGAGTGTGGGCCCGGTAGCTCAGTCGTTAAAGCGACTGACTACGGGCTGGACGGTCCGGGATCGAATCCCGGTGGAGACAAGATTCTCCGCCCTTCCAGACCGGCCATGAGGTCCACCCTCCTGTAAAATGGGTACCGGGTCTTTCCCGGGGGTAAAGTGCGGCCGGGGCGTGCTGCTGACCACTCACCACCTTCTAGTGCCGCGGTCATGGAAGAATAGAGCTATACCTGTACCCATCCTCTGGGCCATACCGAGCCTGTAACGGTAACACTTCACCTTCAGCTTCACTTTTTAGGAGTTTTTTAAAATTGCGAAAAACGGCTATTAGCTTCGTCATGTCTGTCCATGTGTCTGTTGGTCTGTCCGCGAGGAACAACTCGGCTCCCACTGAATGGTTTTTCGTGAATTTTGACATTTGAGTATTTGTCGAAAAGCTGTAGAGAAAATTCTAGTTTTATTAAAATCTGACAAGAATAACAGTTGCTTTACATGAAGACCGATATACACCATATCTCTTTCAGTTCTTCTTAGAATGAGAAATATTTCAGACGAGAGTTGTAGAGAACATAATAAAAACACGCATTTTACATTTAATAATAACTTTTTTTTCAGGCGCGTTCGAAAAATTGCGAAAAGCGACTATTAGCTTCGTCATGTCTGTCATTTCGCATAGAACAACTCGGCTCCCACTGGACGGATTTTCATGAAATTTTAGATTTGAGCATTTTTCGAAAATGTGTCGAGAAAATTAAAGTTTCATTAAAATCTGACAAGAATAACGGGTACTTTACATGAAGACCGGTATACATTTATGATCATATGTGGAAAGATATTGTAGATCCGGACAGGCCACAGATGACCTTTAATGGGACAATGTGGAAAGATATTGTGGATCCGGACAGGCCACAGATGACCTTTAATGGGACAGTGTGGAAAGATATTGTAGATCCGGACAGGCCACAGATGACCTTTAATGGGACATTGTGGAAAGATATTGTGGATCCGGACAGGCCACAGATGACCTTTAATGGGATAATGTGGAAAAATATTGTAGATCCGGACAGGCCACAGATGACCTTTAATGGGACAATGTGGAAAGATATTGTAGAGCCGGACAGACCACAGATGACAATATGGCGCATGCGAATTGCATGCTGGATACCAAAGGCTACAAACACACTCTCAGAATATTTAATGGTTTCTGTTTTTCCACTTAAAGAATGTTTGCATGACCGCGCCTGAATGTTACGCTTTACATACATTGCTTGTGTTGTTCTACACTGAATTCAGTATTTCCGCAACACTGGCCATTACAATTAATTTCACTTCGTCAAATATTTTATGGATGTGTTTTAACACATGAGCGTGCCCGAAAACACACGAACGTACATTAACGCATTCGCCCACGGAACCAATAATTCTTTGCAGGTTTTGTCCCGTAATACAGGTTCCCTTCGCCCGCATGATCAAGCCACAGACAGTTGATAGCCACGAGACATCAACAGAAGAGTTTAATGTACATTGCTGTCAGCGGCATGTTCTTCTTTATTTATTATAGCGACTGAATGCCAGTGACATGTGGGAAGCAACAAACTACTAGTTCGTCATGTAGCCCTAGTTTATATAAGTGTAGAAGGATTTACTTCACCTTAGACGCTAAGTAATGTTAATGTACCCATCAATTTGCATTCATATGTAGGTGTGATATACCTTGTTATCCTTATAGCCATGTCAGCAGAAGCCTCATACAGAATACGGCGTGACCCTTTGGCCGCCATATTTCTAAAAATTTGTGATGGATCCTGCAAGTTCCGCAACGTGCATATGTGCAGTATGTGCAGTATATCTACTCCCGACGGAGAGAATTCAGTGAAAATGTCGCTTGGAAGCTTAAAATTAACCGGCCAAATATGACTATGTTTTTGTTACAAATTGCATAAATAAAGGGTAAAGCAGTCCCGTTACAGGCCTGGAGTGGCCCAGAGGGTTCCAGGAAGTTAAGGTTCCCAGGTTACATGACAGCGGCACAGGATGGCGGTAAATTTGTGAGCCTTAAGGACCGGCCGCCTTTGCCCCCAGGAAATTCTCCTGGTACTCATTTGTGTTAGAGGCTGAGTCGACCCCAGGGCCATAGTGCGATCTGAAGGATTATATGTAAATGAAGGGTTCCAATGACACCAGCTGGGATCGAACCTGCGACCTTCCGATTTGTAGCACAGCACCTTAAGCACTGTGCTACCGTGGTCCCCCAATTGCATAAATATCGTACCTCAAAAATTAAATCAATATCTGTCCAAACACAACTAAAAGCTATTTATTATACAGAACTATGTGTTTTGGCCTGTTTATTGTCGTCTTCAGGTTCACAGTTGGAATTTAAAACGTGTTGGGAAAGAAATATGCGTTATGTAAGTACACAAAACGCAATTAAAATGATAAATTTTTTATCTTATGAGCAGGAACAGTATGTGTGCATGGAGATTCTACCAAAACTTTACAAATTTTACAAATTCCTTCGTCACTCGAAAGTTGTCATAGCATCACCACCTGTCCGAGTGTCTCGATGTTGATTCATTCCAAGTTTAGTTACTGAAATTTCTTACACATTTTCTGATGCACGCTTCCAGCAGAGAGTGGCGTATAACTGCAATTTTTGTACAGTGATACCTCGGCTAACGAAGATAATTCGTTCCTGAATCACATTCGTCAGCCGAAACACACATACAGACGGAAAAGATAAGCTCCTGGAATGGCCCGACCGCTCATGTTTGCTGCTTTATGTTAGCGCGCGCATCCACTAAAACATTCGTTAGCCGAATCTATATTCGTTAGCCGAGTCCGAAAAACAGCGAACAAAATCTTCGTTAGCCGAAAAATTCGTTAGCAGGGTCACTCGTTAACCGAGGTGTCACTGTACTTTCAACAACACATCGAGATGACATTGGTTAAAAATGATGTACTAATTTACAAGGAGGAAGTATCAAACCCGTTTCAAGTAAAAACTGCAACCTGCGTACATTTTGTATTCCGTTACGTCTTCTTTGACTTGATGCGCTAGCTATTCGCGAGAAATTGACTGTCACGTACTTACTGGTAATTAATCACGCTGCATTCCTCTCATATCGTACAGGAAGAAGGTATGGTTTAGCCGTTTTAGAAGAGAGTAAATATCCTATGACAGTGGACAAAAGATAGAATGGCAGCAGACTGGATAAAATTATACTAGGAACTGCATAATTTGTAGGCCTTATGTTAGCGAAATTATAGGGTGGTGAAGCGAAAGCGTGTGAAATGGCTGGTGCAGGCACGACGCTTGCGACAGATGACAAATTAAACCAAAAAAACCGTTTAAACGGCTTTTCTGATATCTTTACTTTATTTCACGTAATTAATGTGCATTTACAATCGTAAACGGTCCAAATATAGTGTCCAGACACTCACGTTCCATCGGCCTGTACAACTATACACTCTGTCGTTGCTTTACGTCTGTCCGGTTTACACTTTTTTGCTTTAATGCCCCTTGCCGATTTACGTTACTTCTAAATTTGCGCTCTTGCATTTTCGGTTTAACGCCCATTCGCTGGTTTATTTGTATTTATTTGTCTTTTTTTTTTTTACGGGAATATCATTTTTATTTACGCTCACTTTTCCATGAAAGCAGATAGGGCGTAAAACAAGGACTTGGTGTATTTTATTGCAATCTAATTTGATGTTAAAACCTTCTTGTTGTGACGTTACTTTAGCAGGTATTAGTGTATTTCAATTTGTAATTGTCTCGTACGAGAGATCAGCACCGTTGAAGAAGGAAAGAGCGTGCAACAGCTTTCATCCTCTTGTTGCTGCTGCAGCTAGTGCTGATGATGATGATGAATATTGTCATATTCAAGCTGTTTTTAAATATCGACTGAATGTTTTGCTGCTGTGTCCATATTTATATAATGCCATGTTATAACAAATGCATTTAAAATGGAATGCTCCATTACCTAGACTGCAGTTGTATGTGGCCTAGTAACCTCTTTAGGGTGTTCGTGATAAACGCTTGCTAAACATTGCAGGAAATACCCGGCACTAAATAAAACGTATGGAGGTGGTAATGATAACGATTTGCATGATGAATGATGTCGGTTCGGGTAGGAAGATACATTGAAATTATCCATAAGATACAAAAATTCCAACGTTGTCAAGAAATATATATTTCCTTTAGTGCTTCCACTCTTATGCATTTAGTACGTGTAAGTTTTTGTTTATTTCTTTCCTAGGACCTCACAATTGATACATATTTGTTTCCCTATACAGCCGTAACCGATTAGCCTTTCTAATGGAAGCACGTTGTGTTCTCTGTTAAGGTCTGACTAAACCATCTCGACCAACTTGGTTTCCTGTGCCTTCAAAAAGTACTGACTTGCGTCCCAAAGTTAAATAGCTTCTGATGCAAAGTTCTTGATTCAAAATTATCAAAATTAACTCCCTTGCTGTACAGACCACCCCTTCATACAAACATTCAAATGCACTGTATCTTATATTGCTGTCTCGTGTAATCTTAACCGGTTTCGTCACAGTAAAGTCTAGTTTAGTAGATATCATTCCGTGATTTACAAATAATCCGTTCATATACTGCTTAATATTTCTACGTGCGTATGGGGATCTCTTTAAACAAGTGGCCTGATTGTACAACAAAATACGTCGCTTCCTCGTACGGCCTTCTTGAATCACCATTCATAGCCATCATAACAGTTTCTTATTCAACGGCACACTTTGCATAAACAAAAAGCCAACCGTCCTGTTCATTTCGCACCTGCTGTCTGTACTTACAACAAACCTCGTGACGTGTTGAGGTGTGAGATATAAAGAAAAATAAACGCTAGGCAGGGGAGGAGGACGTACCAAGCGTGGCAATTCCGTATGAATTATATCGTTTCTTGTTATTACAAGTTAATTATCTGATATCGTGCTTTTGGTAGTCTTATTGAATATTACAATTATTTTTTTGTGTTGTTCATCTGGTGATGAACAGTTGCACTGAACATGGTAAATGTGATTATTGGCGAAGATTGTTCAACGCGCTGAGTCAAGTCAGCGGTTTTGGCTTCAATACCTACTATGATTCGCGTTATTCAAGTCCACTTTTGGTCCAGGCTCGAAAACAGTTTAAAGCTGAGTGATTATTCATGAAATAACAAATTTCCTCTAGGCTTTCGGTATCTTTCCTACTGCGGATATAATGCAGAACGTCCAAAGACGTTGCGAACCTTGCTTCGAACTCTGGCCAATCTGTACGGTGGGAACAGCTGTTAATCCTTCTATGACGCTGGGTTATAAATTCCACCTGGTGTCCAGGGCGTAGCGTGTTTTGGTTTATGATATCTTGAATTGCATTTACTGACAAGATAAAGAGACGGGCAAATATTATGTTTGAGTTTCTGGGTGTGTTTAGTAATTTTTTCTCCCAATCGCTTTTTAATTACACGAGTAGGTCTTCGTATGAATTTCTTAATTGTAGTTGTTAATTCCCTTTAGTTTACTTGCTTTACGAAAAATAGGAGGATTTTGAGGTCGCCATGCTGTGAATGTGTGTTGTGTATCTCCCATATTAACCTCTGAGCTGTTTGATTATCAACTAAACGTGGTGTGAGCGTTATGCCAGAGAAGAACGCCCAACGTCTTACTTGTCAGTTTCTTACAACCACTAGTAGGAACATGGCGGTCACGCGAACTTGTGAGTTGCGAACACCGTTAGCTATAAAGGTAAAGGTAAAGGTAAAGGTAAATTTCACCCTATAAAAGGCCACGAAGGCCCAGAGGGGAGAAGAGGTATAGATATATTCTTTCCTTAACCTCGGCGCTAGATGAGGTGGGTGGTCAACGCCACGCCCCGGCCGATTTACCCCCAGGAATGACCCGGTATCCATTGAATAGGACGCTGGGTGGGCCCCAGGGCCGGTCTGGAAGGGTGCGGAATATCTCGTCCCTACGGGGATTCGATTCCCGGACCGTCAGCTCGTAGCGAGTCTCTATACTTACTTAGCCATCCCGGCCCATTAACACCGTTAGCTATACTTCCTTAATTTATGGTCTTGTAAATATGTGTGGTAATATACCTACATCTTTAGTCCGGAAAACAACTGTCACTAATCAAAAAATGTAATGAGTTCTGTAAAGGACTAGGCTACCAGAAACTACAAAAGGTTACTATTTTAACAGCAAAGTATCTCAACTGATATTAGACTGTGAGTCGTGAGGAAGCGGTAATGTCGCAGTTATTCAGAGGAGAATAATGACCATGTGATTGGAGAACAGTGTCACATGTTCAGTTGTGTGTTTTTGGATCTGTCACTTTTCTCCCGGACTAACCTGATGTTCGAAAAAGAAGCAACTTCTTTTCAGATAATGTTTTGTGTAACGCAAACTGACAAGCGATGTGTCCTGCCAATTTTTTAAAGTATTTTTATAACTTTACAGATAAACACTGAAACTCCACGGATTTATGTTGTAAACATGTGCTCCAATGTGTACTATATGTACTTGTGTTAAGGACATTCCGGACTCGAGTACAGCAAAGAGGGCGGTTATCGTGAGGGTGCCGTAGCTTTTCAAAGTCCCTTCAGGCAAATTTAATTGTATTACCTCAGATTAGACCATGGCCGAGATATATTACGATAGTACATATGGGCTGCTGCAGAAAGTGGCCAACACCGGTAATTCTAAGAACAGAAACGAAAAGAAATATGGGGTTTTTACCTTCTGGCCTTTATTAAAAAATTCGGGCGTGTCGTCGAAGACTTGCACTTTGCTCCACTGACGTCGTGCTGCCAAATTTGAGGGGAAAAGTTGCATTCAGTTTACGGGTGTTCGAAGTTCCCAGCTGCGTGAGCAATGCAAATGCTAAGCAGAATATCCTGAAAGACAGGAGGTCTGTTCTGCACAAGTAGGGACCGGCTGAACCACTTCAAAAATAACTTCTTTTTTTTTATTTCTGAAACTCAACACTTTCGACACGTAGGAAGCTGCACCTGACGTACGAGTATGCAGTGTCAGTGCCAGTTACTCTAACTGATTATAACAAGTAATTTTGAAGGGGTGTAACCTGAGTCTACAATGATTATTTCTTCACATTTTAGCTGTTCCACCTACAGCGATAAAAATCGGGTGTAACGTCTTTAATAAAAGCACAGTGCATTGCGAGATTTGAAACACAGTGTGTTCAGTGCATGTATCGTAGAGCGTATGTGAAAGCAAAGCATGGCATATGAATTTGAGTAAACAAATTATTGCTGTTATAAATTTCTGAAAGGGCTTCACTTATTTAAGAATGAATTATACAGAATTTTATATAGGCTAATACGTACTACAAAATTTAAAATATATAATTCCGCTAGAATGAATCCGGCCTTCTGCACTGTGTACTTCCATATTTTTAATTTCATCAACGCTTCCAGTTGCATCGCGAAGTATGATATTTTCATGTGGAAAAGATATTCTAGGCTATAATATTTAGGCGCAGAAGTGATTGTAGGTAATAATATTACGGCGTGAAAGATATTCTAGGCAATAATATTGACGTGTAAAAGATATTCTAGGTAATAATATTAAACTGTAAAAGATATTCTGGGTAATAATAGTAACTTGTAAAAATATTCTAGGTAATAATGTAAAGGCGTAGAAGATTTTCTAGGTAATAATATTAAGCTGTAAATATATTCTGGATAATAATATTAACGTGTAGAAGATATTCTAGGTAACAATATTAATGTGTAGAATTTTTTCTAGGTAATAATATTAAGTTATAAAGATATTCTGTGTAATAATATTAACGCCAAAGTCCTTTTCGAATGGGCAGTGTGTAATAGCCGACGTTGCTGATTAGCTTGCTACTTCCACCTACAGAGCATTCTAAGAATATTCCCAAGAAGCATTTCTTCTTTACCCTAAAGTCAAAGGCAGAAAGCTGCTCCGAAAATTCCATGAATATTTATCAGTCTTAATAACATCAAATACCAGAAGCCATGAATCTTCATGAAGGTTACAATGACGTCAAATCTTGCAATATGAATTTCTTTGTTAAAGCAAGTTATTGTTATTTAGCGTCCAGTAGGTTTTCCCAAATGATATTCTGTGGAAACTCGCAGTGAAGTTCCGTCACGTGAAAATAGGGTTCCACAGGAGTATTCCACTGACTTATTGTAAGTGATAATTTATATATTACAAACTTTTCTTAAAACGGTTTTCATTTTAACAAAGTTTATTTCTGCGTAGAGTAGAAAACCAACTGGATGCTAATGAATGGTTATTGAACTTGTAATATGCTCAATATGTTTCGGGCATATAAGTGCCTGAAACATATTGAGCAGATTACAAGTGCTATAAACCATTCAGCAGGATCTAGTTAGTTTTCTTCTGTGCGCATATACAACGATGCACGGACAAACGTACATCAAAGTTTCTTTCGTTCAGACATGTCTGAATGGGTGCAATACCAGCAGGCCAATGTTACTTTGTTGACGCCCCTTCTAGTTCTGTGTGCTAGGTTTCCTACACGCGACAGTTGTAGAGGAAACAACACGTTTAGTACAGAATTTGGCGTTAAGCCCGATAGATCACTCCTCAAGTAGTATTTTCCTAAAGCTATTCTCTAAGAAAAGTGTAAAACAGCGGTAGACGAAGAACAACAAAACTGACAGTGAAGAAATTTTCCATGGTGGTGTCCGTAATTTAACGGTCCCGGTTTACGGCGAGGTGGAGTGCAAGCGAGGCTGATTCTTGAATGGTACCCTGCCCATTCACTTACCTTCCGCCCCGACCATGTTACACCACGCGGATCTATGATCTTTCATTGTAGACCTAAATTATTGTAACATAACCCAACATTCACACTTTCTTCTCTTACATCTTGTTGAATCTCGTACTCCAAACTTGCCTCTGGTTCGCCTTTCAAAATGAGCCCAACCACGTGTCACGGACGCATAGCAGGGTAAAATAACTTATAGTGACGCACCTTATTTAGTGGCACTACGTAAATTTGCCTCGAAGTTTCGTATTTATCGCGAAGTTAGTTATAAGAGTTCTTCGTAGCTAACTGCATTATGGAGATGTCTGTGGAGAAAAGGGATACTTCTTCACTTATGTAGGAAATTGCCAGTTCTATGTAGATATTATTACTATTACTATTATTAATGACACTACAGTTATATTAGAACTATTTTCAGAAATATGGTGGGGTCAAGCCTTGATCCATAAACGTAAGTAAGGGTAGGTAAACTTTTAAAGAGATTAGGTTTTCACCTTTTTATAGGCCACGAAGGCCCTTAGGGTGAGTAGAGGTATAGCACACTAGATGGGGTGGGAGGTCAGCCCCACTCCCCGGCTGAGTCTACCCCCGGGAAAGACCTGGTACAAATTTTACAGGAGGAAAATCTCGTCCCCACCGGGATTCGATCCCGGACCGTCCAGCACGTAGTCAGTCGCTATACCGACCGAGCTACCTGGCCCACAAACTTGTAAATATATCTGCAATAATATCAGATGCAGATCAGTGCATTGTTGACATTGTTGGCGAGGAGAGGTCTTCGAGAAAGAAAGGTCGTATGTATAGGCTTCCTTCAGTCCATGCTTACAAATTTTACTTTTTCGGTCCATACGTACGTATTAAGAAATTTCAGGATAAAAGAAGCTTTTAAATTATGGATGAAACGAATGTGCAGCATATGGGAATACTATATTAAAATTGAACTGATTTTGCCGTAAAAATTTAAATCATAGGCAGTTACTACCGCATGTATGATACAGTTAATGGAGACACTTGCGTTATCTTCCGGACCGAAAATGTGTGTTTTTTTTTTTTAGCGGATTTCGTTCTTTGCGTGTCATGTCGGCCCGTATAGCGTATCTGAGTTAAGTTGGATGTTCATAGGCTACTGAATTCACATCACAGTCTGCCAAGGGAGACGAAGGCCACATTGTATCAGGAAATTAAGATGTTTTTAGTACTGCGCGTAATTCGATCGCTTGAACTCAGTTATACGTCATCTCTTTGTGAAGAGTGAATTTAAACCTTATCAACAAATTTGAGAAAAGCTATAAATCTAATACATAACAGAATGCTTAGCATGAAGCTTAGGCATAAGCATACAAAATCCGGATAACACACAATCTCTGACTCAAGTAGTAGTTGCGTTCCGGAAGGTCAGCGCAGGTCAAATTTCGAGCAAGTCGGAATTAAGTATACATATGGTCAACAGTACATGGTTATATGAAGGAATGCAGGTGAAGTGCGAACTCACTCACTCACACACACACTCACACACACGTACACACACTCACACACACACACACACCACACACACACTCACACACACGTACTCACACACACGTACACACACACACAACACACACACACTCACACACACAACTCCACACACACACACACCACACACACACACACACACACACACACACTGAAACTTTATCGGCGGCACCATTACAGCGCCACCTCCCTCAGGTTTCCTCGCCAAAATCCTGTATGCAGCTTCCCGTAACCAAAAGAGAGTTCCTTATGTTACAACAGTTTGTACGTGTAGTTGCCACATCGGGTTTAAATGGCTGGAGTCGATGTTGAGCAGATGCTTGAGGTAACTCGTTCCATTCATTATGTCCGTGTGCCTCAAGGTATGACATAAGGTCACCCGAAACAGATACCCAGTTTCAAGACAGCCTGTTTCATAATCTAATCGTGTTGGTATAAGAGAATATTGCTGCGGGATATTCAGACACGAACAAAAATTACTTCTTTTGTTTGTAGAGTCACAGTAAAAGTCGAACTTATCCTCAGTTTGGATTCCGAACATATAAGGAAACCGTTAATACTACGTTTGCTATTTTTCAAGCATCATCAAACAATAATAAGGACATTGCGATTTCAAGCGTTGAATGGTACGACTGAATCAGTTAAGTGGTATTTTAAGTAATGTCCTAGACGGGCAGAGGTTTTCAATAAGCGATGTAATAATTTAAAGTTTACAGTCGGCATTCTTTTGGGACGCATTAGGTTGAAGTCAGTGAACGACCTCAACCTCTTACAGCGTTCACTCTAACCACGTGATTTGGTTTCGTAGTTTCTATCGAAACATTTCTTCCTCACGTTATGGAGAAATTTAAGCATTAAATCAGCACTTTATGTCCAGGATCACCCATCTGCGTGTAAGGCCCTCACAGTTTGATGGCCGGTGAAGAACCTAACTTAAACCTTGTAGTGGTTAGTAAGTAGATATACCTTCTGGTGCCGTGTTGTGTTCAGATGTCTCTTGATTGCCGCCTTGTCCATTGTTAACTTTTTGAAGGCTGAATTTCAACTAAATTTTACATAACAAATCACTTCCTACTTAACAGAGAACAAATTGCTTCACAAAAACGAAGACCAGTAAGGTAATCTGTTTAGGGAAGTAATCGCTGTTGATTGTTAGAATCTTACGAAACAAAAGCTGTACGTAATAACCATAAGGAGAGCACAGAGTGTTGAAATGTTTGATCAGTTGGTAGGCTACATCTGGTAGTTACCAGTAGGGGTTAGACCATAAAATATTGCAAATTAATTTACGTGAATTTTGGTCCTAACAACACATATATGACATTTTAAATGGTATTCACATCCGTGAATGACTATTTTTGATAAAGTAAACAAAAGCAGTATTGTAATATTGTGCATCATATTTGTTGTTGTATCAAAAATATATACAACACTATGTTATTTAATTCCTCCCTCGATGTTTTGTCTGAAATGCACGTAGTATAATTTTAAGACATTGGTAAGCAGTAATATAAATCAAGTGATTAGCCTGCTGATGGCTTTCACTAAAAGGCCGAAACATGTAGTTATTTATTGCAAACAAATAGGAATTGTTAACCAACAAGGTTTTGTCGATTGAGTGAAAGGGTACTTTTGGTGTCATATTAGAAAACACAACGGGATGCAACACGCTAAGATGGTAGGTGTTAAATCGTAGCCTCAATTTAACGAGTTTCTGTATATATGCATCGTGATAATATCGTAAACAACCAAATAAATGCAACAATAAAAATTTATTAATAATTTGTTATTGTTACATCTAGTTGGCTGTTTACATTATTGTATCGATGATGCACGATCACACAAATATCAAATGCATCTTTATGTTCCGTAACAGGTCAATCGAGATTTTTCGTCCATTACAGTACCTGCTTGCATTTTCGTGCAATTTGTAGATCGTAAGTGAAAGTTCGTATTTCACACATGAAAGTTGAATAAAGAGAGACCAACTTGATGTCGCTTGCTTTATTATTTCATTATTTACTGCTCAACATGTTTCGGATGTTAATACATCCATCCTCAGGAGCTTGCGACTTATTTGATGAGTTATT
>Ga0131853_10002064_pt1 | contig 36083 bp, 34 predicted proteins | sample TergutLab28metaG_FD_92764 | JGI IMG/M metagenome (GOLD analysis project Ga0131853, IMG submission 92764) | Labiotermes labralis P1 segment gut microbial communities from Petit-Saut dam, French Guiana - Lab288 P1 (version 2) (version 2) | ecosystem: Host-associated > Arthropoda: Insects >... | reverse complement strand
TGCAAGGCGTTAGAATAAAGTGAAGTTAAGAAATGCGGCTGGCCAGTCTGGCCTTGAATAAATGGTAATATTTAGAAATATGCCAATCTTGATGGACTTGGCTGATGAGATTATTATACAAGGGAGGTGTTTAAAAATGTTGTTTAAGCTAATGAAGCACGATTTTCGCTATAGCGCAAAGCTCTTTTTCGCGCTGGGAGCGATAGCCATAGCTCTGGCCTTCATCGTCGGCTCTGGCACAATGATTTCGGATAGTCTGCACCTTATGTTGCTTTCAAATTTTGTGCTGTTTCCCATTGCTGTTGCCGCCATCATCCACATTGCGCAGTTCTACCGCAAAAGCATGTTTGGCGCGGTTGGGCATCTTTCCCTAACAACTCCCGTCAGCCGTTCCTCCCTATTGGTCTCTAAAATTGCCGTATCCATAGTCTGGTTTTTGTATACGGTTTTGATCGGGATTGCCGGGTCTACCATCGTAACCCTGCTATCCAACCTAAGAAGAACAATGGGTGTGCGCTGGATTTTTCGCTCACTGCTTGATCCGAGCATGATAGTAATGGGCATAAATATCATAGCCCTGGCCCTGGCCGCCATCTGCCTGTTGTTTTTCTGCATAACCCTATCCCATTCGGTTTTTAAGGGAGCACGCCTAAGCGGCATAATAACAGGCGTTATCGGTGTTATCTATGCCGCCATTTATGGCTGGGTGGCAAATATGCTTAGCAGCAGATTTATAATAACCGAAGACCGGGTGTTTACCAACTGGAATGGCTCTACATGGACTGGGCAGGGCTGGCAAACGCCGCTTACAGGTTTTCGCTATGGCCGCATGGTCATCGGCGAAACCTTTTCGGGCATCGAAATATATCTCGATATTTGGCACATAGCATTTACAATGGTCGCGGCGGCTATTGCCATTATCGCCACCCATTCTTTGCTAAAAAACCGCGTGTCGCTATCATAAAAGGAGGTTAATAATGCTATCAAAGCTTATAAAATACGATTTCATATATAGTTCCAAGATCTTTTTCGCCTTGGGCGCAATAGCCATAGCCCTGGCTTTTATCCTGGGCGGCGTGGACAGCATATACCAGGGCCAGCGCATGGAGCTAATGGGGCAGGAGCAAAGCATATTCTTTGTGCCCAATTCCTTTTTCATGCAGATGGCGACTCTGCTGTTCTTTCCCATTGGCGCGGTGGCGGCCATACACATTGCGCAATTTTACCGCAAAAACATGTTTGGCAACGCAGGATATCTGGCCATGACAATGCCCATTAACCGCGGCACCGTCCTAGCTTCCAAGCTCATTGTCTCCTTTGCATGGGCTCTGTACTCCATCGCTGTGATACTCGCAATGATAGCCATCACCCATGTGGTCTCGCCCTATCTAATCATTGCTGACTTTTTCATTTTCATAGACATAGGCACGCTGGTCTCTATATTAAATATCACCTTTGTGGCACTAGCTGCTGTTTGCCTGCTGTTTTTCTGCATAACCCTGGCACATTCCGTCTTAAATGGCCGTCGTGTAAGTGCTGTATTATCAGGAATCATAGGCTTTCTGTATAGCTGGTTGTATGCCCATCTGGCGGATTTGCTGGCGGGACGGTTCTTACATGACGGCCTGCACATATCCCAACAGGGGGTGGGTAACATTATTGCCCTGCACCCACCGCTGACCGGCTTCCAATACGGCCGCATAGTAGCAGGCCAGCGGCCATGGGGCGGCCATGATGTGTATATCGACATTTGGTTTCTGGCCTTTACGCTGGTCGCGGCGGCAGTAGCCATCATCGCCACACGGTATTTGCTGAAGAATAGGGTGTCAATCTAATTTGTAATAATAACCCACAACCGGGCGTACGGAATGGATTTATCCATTCCGTAGGTTGAATTATCAAAACCTAAAACCCCTTAACCGCGAATAGCGCGAATATACGCGAATAAAAGATTTAATGCTTTTGATCTTTATTCGTGTTCATTCGCGCTATTCGCGGTTAAAAGTTTTTGTTCTATTGACACATAGCGTAACTATATTGTAGAATAAAAGAATAATCATTCAGCGATAGGGAGGCGCAGTATGGAACAAGCTCTGCACCACACAAAAATCATTACATACAAAGGAGTGCTTACAAAAATGAAAAAAATAAAGAAAAAACCCCTGCTATTTGTTTTCGTATTGGTTGCAACAGTCGTGCTTACGGCTTGTGACTCCGGCCCGCAAGAGAGAGGCTTGCTTGCAGATACCATTGGGCTGGCAACTGAAAGAGCAGAAGCATTAACGGAGTCGCTTACAGCATTTACAGGTGTGCAAGGATTAACCATAGCAATAGTTGATGCAGAAACCGGATTTACTTGGACTCAGGGTTTTGGCTATGCTGATACAACTAACAACATTCCTGTAACAGAAGATACTGTATTTATGATTGCTTCGGTTTCTAAGCTTTTTACTGCTATTGCCGCCATGCAATTAGTTGAACAAGGGTTGATTGACCTTGATGAACCGATTGTAACTTATCTTCCCAACTTTAGCATATTGCCGCATTTTACGGATGGCGGGGATTATCGCAATATAACAACACGGATGCTGCTTAATTACACATCCGGGCTTCCGATGGAACCCCCCGGTGTTCATTGGCCGGACTTATTCACTCATGATGGTCATGATGATGAGTTTCTAAACAGTTTACTAATGCTCCTTCATAATACAAATATGATTGCCCAAGAAGGAACCCGCACTTCTTATTCTAATGCCGGAATGGAGCTTTTAGGAATTTTGATGGCAAGCATGGCAGGTTATGATAATTATTTTGAAGGTTTTGTAAACCTCACAAACGGGTCATTGTTCGAGCCATTGGGACTAACCCTCACCTCTTATGTTTTGAATGATGAAATAATAGAAAACATGTCCCTGGCATATATAAACCATCTGAGCCAACATAGTTTTATAGGATATTATAATGCTTTGCCATCCGGCTCGATGGTTTCAAATGCCAACGAAATGGCGATTTTAATGCATGCCATATTAAGAGATATAATGTTTGATGATGGCCAGCTTTTGCAGCAAGAAACATTTAATCAAATGCTTGATATTAGCGATGCGCCCAGGTCTAGGTATGCGATGGGGCATCTTCGTGTGCATTGGGGCCTGGGAATCAAAGAAAGGGTTAGTGCATCCGGGATTTCACATTTTGGCCATGGCGGGATGGGCGAAGGACATCATGCGGAGATGATTTTTCATCCCGAAACAGGAATTGGTGTTTTTGTCTCGGTCAATTCGGATGTCGGAAGAATTGTTTCAACTATGCTAAGTGAAGAATTATTGGTAAGTGCAGTAAATGAGAAAATGGGCAATTAAAAACACGTCAATCTAATTTCAATGTGACACCGCAGATTAAAGATCATTAAACCACGGAAAACACAGAAAGAACACGGAAAAAACCAAAGGCAATAAATCTTTTTTTCTGTGCAATTCCGTGTTTTCCGTGGTTTAATGGTTTTAGGTTTTGTTAATCACCCATCTATCCGCAATATCTTAGCCCCCAGGCTTCGCAATTTCTCATCAAATCTAAAATACCCTCTATCCACATGATAAATGTCATGAATCTCCGTAACCCCCTGGGCCGCCAGGGCCGCCAGCATCAGGGCCGCCCCTGCGCGTAGGTCTGTGGCCTTCACTTGGGTGCCGGTTAGCTTTGGCACGCCTTCTATTATGGCAGAGCGGCTGTCTATCTTTATATCCGCGCCCATGCGCACCAGCTCCGGCACGTGCATAAAGCGGTTTTCAAAGACTGTCTCTGTGACTATATTTGTGCCGGGGGTTGTTACCAGCATAGACAGGAACTGCGCCTGCATATCCGTGGGAAAACCGGGGTATGGTAGGGTTTTAATGTCTATGGCACGGCGGTTGGGGTTGCCTATCACGCGTATGCCATCCTCGGTTTCTTCTATTGTTATGCCTGCCTCGCGCAGCTTTGCTATGGTGGGTTTTAGATGGTCTATCACCACATTTGCCAGCTCTACATCGCCATTTGTTATGGCCGCCGCCAGCATAAAAGTCCCGGCCTCTATGCGATCCGGTATTATCGTATGGGTCGCGCCGGAAAGGCTTTCTACACCATTGATTCTAATGGTATCCGTGCCGCTGCCCCGTATTTGCGCGCCCATCGACGTTAAAAAGTTCGATAGGTCTACAATTTCCGGCTCTACGGCGCAGTTTTGTATTATGGTTTGGCCGCGGGCCAGCACAGCTGCCATCATTATGTTTTCTGTAGCCCCAACCGATGGAAAATCCAGATAAATATTCGCGCCATGCAGCCTTCTGGCCTTGGCGTGTACATAGCCATGCTCCTGGGTTATGGTCGCGCCCAAAGCCGCCAGGCCCTTTATATGCAAATCCACAGGCCTGCTGCCAATGGCACAGCCGCCGGGCAAGGACATCTTAACCTCGCCCAGCCTCGACAGCACAGGGCCTGCCGCCAAAAACGATGCCCGCATCTTTGCACAAAGCTCGTAGCTGGCCTCTGTTTTGACTATATTTTTAACCGAAACCGTCAGCATCTCACGGCTCGTATCCCAATTGGTTGTGCCGCCAAAGTCCTCTATTAGGTTCTGCATCACAAGCACATCTGTTAATGCGGGCACATCGTGGATTGTGCATGTTTCGTCTGTTAGCAGGGTTGCCGCAATAATGGGCAGCACCGAATTTTTACCGCCGCTTATCCGCACCTTGCCGTGCAAACGGCCGCTTTCTTCTATTACAAATTTCCCCAAGGGAATCACCGCCTCGTTGGTCTTTTAAATTATTATTGACACCTAAAAAAGCAAAAATACCTGTGCCTGCATATTATGCTTTATATCTGAAATGTCTGGAGGGTTCGGCAGATGTTGGGCATGATTTTAGTTGACGACAGGCGATATTTGCATACAAAAAACTACCTAAAAGGCATGGGACACATATTTTGCGAGACCGACACACCGCCGCAAAATCTGGATTTTATGATTTTCCCTTTTGCCGATGACATTGATGAAAACCTATACGATACGGCCTATTTTTCCGCCGCAAAGCCGGATGTAGCCATTTTTTCCGGCATTAGAAAGGCCTATTTGGCGCAAATGTGCATGGAGCATGGGCTGACCTATCATGTGATGATGAGCGACAGCACTATTGCGGCAAAAAATGCCGTGCCTACATCAGAAGGCGTTATTGCCCATCTTGTAACCAATAGGGAAAGCACAATTGCCGCAAGCCGTGTGCTGGTTATCGGCTATGGCATTTGCGGGCGAGATTTGGCGCGGAGGCTAATGGCAATGGATGCTGATGTTAGCACGCTTGTGCGCAATCGCGAGAAAGAGCTTGCAGCGCGGGCAGATGGTGTTAAACCGATTTATCTGCATAACTTGTTCGAACATAGCTTCGATGTGATTGTAAACACCGTGCCGCAGACGGTGTTAACAGACGACATGCTGCGGCGGCTGGGGGACACTATGCTGATAGACATTGCATCTACCCCCTATGGTTTTAATATGGCTTTGGCGCAGAGCTTGAACGAGCGGTCGGTGTTGCTGCCGGGCATACCGGGCAAATATGCCGTGCGCACATCCGGGGAGATTTTGGGTTGCTACATAAACGACATTTTAAGGGGGAGATGACATGACATTAAATGGAAAAAAGATAGGCTTCGGCATTACAGCGTCCTTTTGCACTCTGCCTGATATAATAGAGCCAATGGAGCTGCTGGCGGCTGCTGGCGCAGATATATATCCCGTGGTATCCAGCGAAGTTTACAATAATAGCTCGCGATTCCATGATAGGGATGAATTTTTGGCAACCATCCGCCAGATTGCGGGCAGAGAGGCCATTGCAACCATAGCCGAGGCCGAGGCCTTTGGGCCGAAAAACCCTATGGACATCATGATTATCGCCCCTGCTACGGGCAATACCATTGGCAAGATTGCCCATGGTGTATGGGATACACCTGTGGTTATGGCGGCAAAGGCCACCCTGCGCAATGGCGCACCGGTGCTTATTGCCCTGTTTACAAATGATGCCCTGGGTATTAGCGGTGTTAATATCATGCAGCTATACAATACCAAGAATGTGTATTTTGTGCCCTTTGGACAGGATGACCCTATAAAGAAGCCCACCAGCATGACAGCGGATTTGGGGCAGTTAGAAGCGTCAATCTTACAAGCCCTTGAAGGAAAGCAAATTCAGCCCGCCCTGCTGCAAAAGAGGTGATATTATGACCAAGCTTAAACATAGGCATATGTTTGCCGGGGCATTGACCCCTACAGGCTTTGTAGACTTCTTTGACAACATAATGCCCGCGGAAAAGGCACGTACGCGGTATTTTTTAAAGGGTGCATCCGGCGGCGGCAAAAGCACCTTTATGAAGCGGATAGCAGGGGTTTTGACCGAACGCGGGTATGCAACCGAGCTATTCCATTGTGCAAACGATGCCTCCAGCCTGGATGCTGTGGCAGTAGAAGCCCTGGGCTTGTGCATTATGGACGCAACAGCCCCCCACAGCCGCGACCCGCAAATTCCCATTATCACCGACCATATCATAGATTTCGCACTCTTCTTGGACAAAGATAAACTGGCCGGGCACAAAGACACAATCCAAAACCTATTGTATGATAAAAAAATACTGATGACCAAGGCCATGGGCTACTTCGCCGCTATCGGCAAAGTCTACACAGCAGAAAACACCGCCGCTCAAGCCGCCCTAAAGCCCGCCGAGCTAGAAAACCTAGCCACCCGTAGGGGCGACTCTATGTCGCCCACTCCCAACACCCGCCGCCCCGCCCAAAACCGTCGCCTCTTCCTATCGGCCATAACCCCCGAAGGCCCAATATCCCTGGTAGACGATGCCTTCGTGGGCTGCCATGTCCACGCTATACACACCGAAGAGCAAATAGGCACGTCCCAGCTGCTATCCCGCCTGCAGCAAGCCGCCAACCGGGTAGGTATAGACACCGAGAGCTTCCACAACCCCCTAGATCCCACGCAAATAGAATATCTGCACCTGCCTAGCGAAAACCAGGCTTATGTGACAACCGGTGGTATATTTGGCTACAGGGGCAAGGTGGATGAACGCATAGATCTGGCGGCCTGCATAAATCCGGCAATGTTTAATCGCATAAAGATGGACATGGAGCGCGATAATACCCTGCTGAATGCCCTGCTGGAGCAAACCGTAAATGCGCTGCACGCCGCAAAGGGAATACACAGCAAAATAGAGGAGATTTATATTGGGGCGATGGATTTTGATAGGGTGGATGAAATGACGGAGAAATTTTTACAGAAAATATAATTAATGTTGTTTTTTGGAAATAATGATCTAATTATATCCTAATTTTGTACTAAAAAACACTTGATTCGACATAATGTTTCATGATATAATTACTATAGTTATAAATTAAAGAAGGACAATCGCAAAGCGGTTGGCCCATTGGTGATTGATTAGAAACTAACCGCTACCTTAGGCGAGGAGGGCGGTTATTTTCTATTCCGAGAAAATATGTCAATAAGATAGATCACAAGTTTTATCTGCCCGACAACAAAAGTCATGGACAAAAACATAATGACGAAAATCTCATATGTAGACATAGCATCACCTCCTTTCGGAGGTTTTAGCCAACCGCCTTGCTTTTCGTTTGCCCTTCTATATTTAAAATTATAACATAGCTTACAGATAAAGCCAAGATTTTTCCAAAAGAAATTTGATAGAAAAATCTTCTTGACTTTGTTATACATGTCTGATACAATAGTTGTAATATACAACTATTGTAGGAGGGGATCTGAATGACAACAGCAGAGTCGCACAGGCAACTGAGGGAGCTTATACGTCAATTGGAGCGTAAGATGGGAAGTTTAAACGACTTCCAAATGGCTTGCTGCAATATCACTATGGCCCAGTGCCACGCCCTGGTAGAAATTGGTCGAGCAAAGTGCATTTCGCTTGTAGAACTTTCGGAGGCTTTGGGGCTTGAAAATAGCACTATCAGTCGTACTGTAAACCATTTGGTAAACGCCGGGGCGGTTAACCGGGAAACAGACCCGGCAAATCGGCGTTATGTGGTTATATCGCTAACAGAGGATGGACAGCGGATTTTTGACGGCATCGAAGCAGGTATGAACCTATATTACAGACAGATATTGAAAAATATCCCAGATGAAAAGCAGACTCAAGTGCTGGATAGTCTGCAAATTTTGCTGGATGCATTAGAGGAGGGGCAATTATGAACACAGATATCAGAGAAATCGTGCAACAGCAATATGGAAAAATAATCACAGAGGGTTGTGGCTGTAGCAATCAGGGCATTACAGATACATCTATAAACTACGCCGGCATGGAATTATGCCAGCTGCCAAAAGAAGCTGTGCAGGCCTCTTTGGGTTGCGCAAACCCCCTTGTGTTTGCCCAGCTGAAAGAGGGCGAAACCGTACTAGATCTTGGTAGTGGCGGGGGCATGGATGTTTTGGCGGCATCGCGTTTTGTGGGTGATACCGGCAAGGTTTATGGGCTGGATATGACAGACGAGATGCTTCGGCTGGCCAATAGCAACAAGGCCAAGATGGGTGCTGCCAATGTAGAGTTTATCAAAGGCTATATCGAAGATATTCCGTTGCCGGACAAATCCATTGATGCCATTATTTCCAACTGCGTCATCAATTTATCTCAAGACAAACATAAGGCTCTTTTTGAAGCCTATAGGGTGCTAAAACCCGGTGGCCGCCTGCGTGTGGCCGATATGGTTTGCATAAAGGACATTGACCCACTGCTTCGTAAAAATGCAGAAATGTGGTGTGGTTGCCTGGCTGGCACTATAAGACCTGCCGAATATGAGACTCTACTACGAAACAGCGGCTTTAACAATATAAACATCGAGATTGTGCATGTGTATACCAAGGAGACAATTGGTATTGATATGGACTTGGGCGATGTGAATGGGGTGTTTGCCGGGGCTTTGATTAGTGCGGATAAGCCGCCTGCCCCGCAAAACAAATCTAGAAAAACCCTTGATTCATGAAGAGATTTGTGGTATAATGTGTTTATGATAAAAAGAAGGAAGAGAAAGTGCCGTTAACACTCCCTCTTCCCCTGGTTTGACCACGATTGTGCGTGGAAGGGCCGCTGGCTATTAAAGTCGTCGAAATAACCAGTTTACCTTGGTCTTGGGGGCTGGTTATTTTCGTTGTCCAAATTTATGTACATGTAAATTACCAATGTAGCAAATTGCATCAACAACGAAACTGCTTCAAAATTTGTAATACTGCTTTATATCACAATTGTATTGTAATTTCTAAAGAATTTTGGTAAAATATACAGACTACCAGAAAAAAGAGGATGAGACAAATGCAAAACATTAGAAACTTTTCGATAATAGCCCACATAGACCACGGCAAATCCACGCTGGCGGACAGGCTGATACAAAACAGCGGCCTGCTGACAGAGCGCGAAATGCAGGAGCAGGTGCTGGACAATATGGATTTGGAGCGCGAGCGCGGCATTACCATAAAGGCGCAGGCGGTGCGGCTTATTTATCGTGCAAAGGATGGGGAGGAATACACCCTTAATCTGATAGACACGCCGGGGCATGTAGATTTTAACTACGAGGTTAGCAGATCCTTGGCGGCCTGCGAAGGCGCGGTGCTGGTGGTGGATGCCGCGCAAGGCGTGCAGGCGCAAACCCTGGCCAATGTGTATTTGGCTCTGGAAGAAGAGCTGGAGATTGTGCCTGTTATAAACAAAGTGGATTTACCCGCAGCCGACCCGCCGCGGGTTATCAAGCAGGTGGAGGACATCATTGGCATTGTGGCCAGCGATGCGCCGCTTATTTCTGCTAAAACGGGCCTTAATATAGAAGATGTGTTCGAAAAGGTGATTAAGGATGTGCCGCCCCCTATTGGCGATACGGGTGCATCCCTACGCGCGCTGATTTTTGACAGTCTTTTTGACCAATACAAGGGCGTGATTGTGTTTATACGTGTCTTTGACGGTGTGTTGAAAAAAGGCGAAAAGATACGCTTTATGGGCTCTGCTAAGGATTACGAGGTTATAGAGGTAGGCATGTTTGCCCCCGGCAATTTTATTCCTACGGACAAGCTAAGTGCCGGCGAAGTAGGCTATTTTACAGCCAGCATAAAGAATGTGGCGGACACCCTGCCCGGCGACACCGTAACCCACGCCGAAAATCCAACCAACAACCCCTTCCCCGGCTACAAAAAGGCCACGCCCATGGTGTTTTCGTCCATTTTCCCAGCAGACCGCAGCAAATACCCAGACCTGCGCGATGCCTTGGAAAAACTGATTCTTAATGACGCATCGCTATTTTATGAGCCCGTAACATCCATGGCTCTGGGCTTTGGTTTTAATTGCGGTTTCCTTGGGCTTTTGCACCTAGAAATTATACAAGAGCGGCTGGAGCGGGAATATAACCTGGACCTGGTATGCACCGCCCCATCTGTAAACTACAAAATCCACGGCACAGACGGCATTGTGAAGCAAATTTCCAACCCGGCGGATTTTCCGGAGCCAACATATATCGCCAAAATGGAAGAGCCCATTGTAAAGGCCGAAATAATCCTACCCGCAGAATATATTGGTGCTATAATGGAGATTTGCCAAGGCCGCCGTGGGGTTTTTGTGTCCATGGACTATATAGAAGAAGACCGCGCCAAGCTGATTTACCATCTGCCCCTTAACGAGATTATCTACGACTTCTTTGACGCGCTAAAATCCCGCAGCCGCGGCTATGCGTCTTTTGATTACGAGCTGATTGGCTATGAAGAATCCGCGCTGGTAAAGCTGGACACATATATCAACAAAGAGATTGTGGATGCATTGTCCTTCATCGTTCACAAAGATAGTGCAGTAGAGCGCGGCCGCAGGATTGTAGAAAAGCTAAGAAACGAAATACCCCGCCACCAATTTGAAGTGCCAATACAAGCCGCCGTGGGTTCAAAAATAGTTGCCCGCGAAACCATAAGGGCTCTGCGCAAAGACGTAACCGCAAAATGCTATGGCGGCGACATATCCAGAAAGAAAAAGCTGCTAGAGAAGCAAAAAGAGGGCAAAAAGCGGATGCGCCAGGTGGGCAATGTGGAGCTGCCGCAGTCTGCGTTTATGTCTGTTTTGAAGTTGGATGAGGATTAAAGGAGGTTAAGGCAATGTCAAATTTAGCGCATCAATATCAGTATCCATACGAGTATTGCACGAACCCAAAAACAGAGTTGATAGATGGGGTGATAGTTGCTATGTCGCCAACGCCAAGCCTGTCACATCAGCGCGCCTCAAGAAGTATTCGCAATATATTCAGCAAATATCTTCAAGGAAAGTCGTGCGAAGTTCTTGATAATCTGGATGTTTTTTTATCAGATGAACACAATTTTGTGCCCGATGTGATGATTGTATGTAATAGGGATATTTTAAAAGACAATGGGGTACACGGAGCACCTGATTTGGTTGTCGAAATTCTATCCCCCTCTACCGCTAGGTTTGACAGAGGCCGCAAATTAGAAATTTACGGCAAATGCGGCGTGAAGGAATACTGGATTGTGGACACAGCCAACCGCGCCATAGAGGTTTATCTGCCGGATGGTGACAGGCTAAGGCTAGACAACATCTATTCTATCTTCCCAGACTATATGCTGGAGAGGATGTCGGAAGAAACCAAGGCGCAAATCCCCATGGAATTTAAAACAACGCTGTTTGATGACCTTTTAATAAGCGTCGAAGAGGTCTTTGAGGATATAAATTGATATTTGTATGTGCATTGTGTATTTGACAAAGCACGATTCTGAAATAAAAATCCTGGTAGACCGCACAGAGGAAGAGAAAGTGGCGGTTTATCAGGCGCATGGCAAAACGGAGTATGTGAAGGGGATTTTGATAAGGAGGTAGAGGCATGTCGAATATTGCATTGCAGCAGCCTGCCACCCTTTGGGATAGGCGCGGAAAAGAGATGATCAATGGTAAAATTGTTACAATGGCACCTGTCAGACCCGATCATTGGCGAGTTTCAAAAAGAATTTCGACAACTTTCGATAACTATTTTGAAGGAAAGTCCTGCGAAGTTTTTAGCGATGTGCCTGTGTATTTGTCAAAAGGAAACAAAGTCGCGCCAGATATAGCTGTGGTTTGCGACAGGAGCATTGTCAAGGGGAATGGCATACATGGTGTGCCGGATCTAGTTGCCGAAATACTTTCACCTAGCACAGCTGCAAGGGACAAAACTGAGAAAAAGGACATATATGAAGAATTCGGTGTGAAAGAATACTGGATTGTTGATGCAAAAAGCCATATCGTTGAGGCTTATTTGCTAAGAGATGGCAAATACATGACCAGCGGCATCTACACTATACATGATGAGTTTGATAAAATGGAAATGACAGACGAAGAAAAAGCCGAAATTGTCACGCAGTTTAAAACATCGCTGTTTGATGATTTGATAATAGATATTAATGAGGTGTTTAAGGATTTACTGGACCAATGACATCGGACTAACAAGGGGGACGAGCATTTGACGTATGTATCGACAAACGAATTAGAACATTTTGACTGTTATTCAATTCATGACAGGCATGTTGTAGCAATTGATGCCAACTGGCAGGGCAGGAACTTTGTTTTGCGTACGCATGGGGTTATAGTTATGGCGAAAAACACGCAAAACACGCATGGGAAAGATATGCGCGCAGGTAATGCCACATTTATTTTCGAAGATGCGAATATAGAAAGCATTATTTTAGATGGCTATGGCATGCCCTATCTGGATAACGATGATAGGGAAGAGCCAAAATGGATAGATGCTCAGACCGCATCGCCGGACCATTATGATGATTTAATCGGCATAATTTACAACAGCCGTGTGATTTACATGAAGCAAATAATAAAAGAGGAGTCGGATGATGATGGCAGGGTTTCTGTCGGTCTTTGGTTTGAAACCAACCCAAGATATCTAATTACCCTTTCTTTTACAGAAATGTCAGTTATTTGGGATGAGTTTTTAGAAGATGCTTGGCCAGAGCCTTGGGATTGGAAGGATTTTGAATAGTAAAGACTTGACCGCTAACCAATATCTAATATAGGTGATAAAATTGAAATTCACGGCAACTGACGAACTTAACAATTTTGATTATCACGATGCTACGATAATAGCCATGTATTGGCATGACGGGAATTTTGTGTGGCGGGTTGATGCAATTAATGCAACAACGGAAAACAGCCAAAACAGCCATCCCAAGCATATGTGCATCAATGATGCCGAAATCATTTTCAAAGATGCTCGTGTAGAGAGCATCGTTTTCAACGCCTACAAATCGTCTTATACATCCTCTGCCGGCGTTGAAGTTATTACTGAATCTGTAGATGCCAAAGTGGCCGCGCCGGAAGAATTTGACGAAATTATAAAGAAAACCACGGATTCTTCTAACTATATTTTTTGTATGTACTACGACAAATATGTGAAAACAGCAGATGGCAGATTTTTTACTTCCTTTGATATTGGCGGCAGCGATGATGGCATGGGTTATGTTATCACCGTTTCATTTTCGCAGGCCGCCGTGTCCTGGGATGAATTTCACGGCGAGGCGTGGTATGAGCATCCCAAATGGAAAGCTCAAGCGAAAGTGGCGGCAGAATGACACCGCTTTCGCTATACATCCACATACCCTTCTGCCGGTCGCGGTGTATTTACTGCGACTTTCTTTCCTTTTGCGATAAAGACGATATGATGCAGCCCTATGTGGAGGCCCTTTGCGCCGACATTGCCGCTAGTGCCCCCGAATTTGCGGGCTACGAGGTTGTAAGCGTGTTTTTTGGCGGCGGCACACCTACGGTGCTGCCTGCATCGCAGCTTTTGCGCATTTTTGATGCTGCTAAAAATAATTATAGACTGGCGGCGGATGTTTCGGTTACGACTGAGGCAAATCCGGAGACTGTGGACTTTGCCTATCTGGCACAGCTGCGCCAAGCAGGCTTTAACCGCATTAGCTTTGGGGTGCAGAGCTTTGACGACCGGGAGCTGGCTATTTTGGGGCGGGTACATTCTGCACAAAAGGCCGTGGAGGCCATGCATGCCGCAGCAGATGCCGGTTTTGAGAACATTAATGTGGACTTGATGTATGCCCTGCCGCATCAAAACCTTACCGATCTAGCATTTTCGCTGGATATAGCCCGGCATTGGCCCGTTACGCATGTATCCTGCTATGCGCTGACTGTAGAGGAAGGCACGCCATTGGCGGGCAGGCGCAGCTCGCCCCTACGGGATGCTATGCCGGATGAGGATGTTGATCGGCAGATGTATCAGATGGCGAAAGAGCTGCTTGAAGAGCAGGGCTATGAGCACTATGAGATTTCTAATTGGGCGCGGCCGGGATTTGAATGTCGGCACAATATAGGTTATTGGACGCATAGGCAATACATGGGCTTTGGCATTGGCGCCCATGGGTTTGTGGGGGGCCGGCGCATTTGCAAGACGGATGACCTGCGGGGTTATATTGGCGGAGATTTTGCTTGTACGCTGCTGGAAGAAGTGGATAAAACCGCAGAGATGACAGAGTTTATGATACTGGGGCTACGGTTGATAAAGGGCGTAGACATCGAAGAGTTTAAGGCGAGATTTGGTTGTGGGGTTTTTGATGTTTTTGGAGGAAAGTTAAAGAAGTTCGAAGAGCAGAAGTTGATTGATATTGGTGGTGGCAAAATTGCCCTTACGCCACTTGGGATTGATATTTCTAATACACTTTTTGCAGAGTTCCTATAGACATATCCTATAAATGACTGTTGCATTTTTAACAACCCCTGTGGTATAATGTACACAGGAGAAACGTATGTACAGGAGGGATTGGCATGTTAACATCTATGTACTATTACAATCATTATCGTAATTATGTAAATCGCGGGCATGATGCCGCAAAGTCCCCTATGGCGCGGGCTTGGCCGGCGGATATTGTTGGACCTGCATCTGGGCGTGTTGCCCCGGGCAGCACAGTACAGCTTAACAAAGCGCAAAACAACCGGGTGCTGGGCTATGCTAAAGACCTTTCTTCCAATATTATCGGTCTAAAAGATGCTGCAAAGATGTATCTTTATGATATGCATTTGATAGACCGCAATGGCACAATCACCTTCGAAAGTCATTTGCAATGGGTTGAAGAAGATTTGCAAAATTTTATTAGATCTTACAATAATATCCAATACATATCCCAAAACTATAGCCATAGCGCAGAGCTTACGCATTTTGCCCATTACATACGCAATTTTACAGACCAAAGCAGTAATGTGCTCTCGCATCTTGGCGTAATATCATACGAAGAAGAAGGTCTTACATACCACGGCATGGGCACTATGGCCACAAAAGAAACAGCAAAACAAGCCGTGGATACCTTTAAAAATGCCTATAATGCCTCGCGGGATTTTTTGGCGCGGCCATTAACGCAGTATATGGATTTTAAGGGTTTGAATTATTATTACAACTATACCATTGGCAGCGCGAAAGAAAGCACCTTTGGGATTATTGGAGCGGGGATGTTGTTTGATGTTGCTGTGTGATCACCTATGTACGACGTAGGGGCGGCTCTATGCCGCCCGATATTGAAGGAGGATATATTCATGAACCACATAAAACAATACGAATTATGGCGCGACAACCCTGCCCTTGATGCCGATACAAGGGCAGAACTTTTATCTATCGCAAATGATCCAAACGAGGTGCAGGAGCGTTTTCATCAGGATCTGGCCTTTGGCACAGGCGGCCTGCGGGGCATTTTAGGGGCGGGCACAAACCGCATGAATGTCTACACCGTACGCCGAGCCAGCCAGGGCTTGGCGGATTATATTTTGGACAATACGACAGACGGCAAAGCACGTGGTGTTGTGGTATCCCACGACAGCCGCAGATATTCCCGCAAATTCGCGCTGGAGACTGCGCTTATTATGGTGCAAAACGGCATAAAGGCCTATATTTTTGAGGATTTGCGCCCTACGCCCCAGCTTTCCTTTGCCATCCGCAGGCTGGGCTGTATTGCCGGTGTAATGATAACCGCCAGCCACAACCCGCCAGAATACAATGGCTATAAGGCCTATTGGTGCGATGGCGGGCAATTTGTAGCACCCCAGGATGCGGATGTTATCTCCTATGTAAACAAAATAAGCGATATAGCCAGCCTGAAAGCCGCCGACGAGGCCGAGGCCATAAAATCCGGCATGCTAACTGTTTTGGATAGTTCTATTGATGATGACTATATGCAGGCGGTGCTGGCGCAAAGCCTAAACCCCGGCTGTATCAGTAAAGTGGCTGATGATTTTAATATCGTGTATACCCCCCTTAATGGTGCCGGCAATATACCGGTATGCCGCGCCCTGGGCGAGGTGGGCTTTAAGCATATACATGTAGTGCCGCAGCAGCAAGACCCCGACCCAAATTTTACCACGCTAAAATACCCAAACCCGGAAGACCCCGATGCCTTTGCGCTGGGTGTAGAGCTGGCCAAAACCAAAAGTGCTGATATAATAGTGGCCACAGACCCCGATGCCGACCGCATGGGCTGCATGGTGAAAAACCGCGCAGGTGAATATGAACTGCTAAGCGGCAACGCCGCAGGCGTTTTGATGGCGGAATATATACTGTCGCAAAAGCAGGCAAGGGGCACGCTGCCCGAGGACTCCGCAATAATCTCCACGATAGTTTCTACCAAGCTGACGAAAGAAATCGCAAAAGCCTATGGTGCGGCCTATTACGAGGTTTTAACCGGCTTTAAATATATTGCAGAAAAAATCCGTCTATGGGAGCAAAACGATGCCCACTCCCTCATCTTTGGTTTCGAGGAATCCTTTGGCTATCTGGCCGGCAGCGATTCTGCCCGGGACAAAGACGCAATTAGTGCTACCATGCTGATTTGCGAAATAGCCGCACACTACAAATCCCAAGATATGAGCCTGTTTGACGGCATAGACGAGCTTAACAGGAAATATGGCCACTTTAAAGAAGCTACTGCATCCCTAACCCTAAAAGGCATGGATGGCCTGGCCAAAATGCAAACATTGATGGCCACTCTTCGCAATAATCCGCCAAAAGCTCTGGCCGGTCACGGTCTGCTGGATTTTCAGGACTATAAAGAAGGCAAAGTCCCCGGTTTTCCCGCCTCTGATGTGCTCTACTATGTGCTGGAAGACGACGCCTGGTGCTGTGTGCGCCCATCGGGTACAGAACCGAAAATAAAGCTGTATATGGGTGCAAAGGGCGATAGTGATGCTGATGCGCAGATGCAGGTTGATGCGCTGTACAAAGCTGTGTTTGAAATGATCGGAGACCTGTAGGGAACGGCTAAATAGCATTGGAATAAAAAAATATTTCTGGATTGCTTAGGGTTTGGTATCCCCATCTATGCATTTTTCGTAACCCTCGCAATGACATCCTTGATGAGACGTGGCTTCCCTAACGAGACGTAGCCCCCAGCAACGTCATTGCGAGGGTTGCGGGTACTACAGAAACAACAAGCCATAAAGCCCGAAGCAATCCAGTAATGCAAATTCCCTAGCGGTGCGGTTGTCCGCCTCCCTGGCTTGACAAGCATACAAAACTTATGCTATTATGGCAAAAGGAGAAATACCGCAAATCAGGAGGCACAAGCCATGGAATATATGGTAAAGAAATTAAAGAGCAAGAGGGTGCTTGTTGCCCAGGTTATTATAGTGCTCTTGGCATTTGCCGCGCTGGTTATGCTTAGCTATTTTTTGGTTGGGCGCGGCGTGCAGCAATATGTCGAAAGAACAACAATGTCGGTTTTAGATTTTGGTGAAGCACAGATAGTTGCATCTATTAGAGAACCAAATACCGCCATTAACTTGATTGCAGATATATTTGAAGAAATGATAAATTCTGGATATAGCGAAGCAGAGCTATATGAATTTATCTTGAGCAGAACCAACCATATACTCTCTTACGATAACCCTTTGGTGTCTTCAAAGGGTTTGTTTTCGGTGGTTCATATTGATGGCCATCGCAATTTCTTTCTTGGCAGCCAGTGGAATCTGCCTGATGATTTTGACCCGACGCTAAGGCCATGGTACGAACATTCTATAGCCCATATAAATGAACGGCAGGTAATGCAAACCTCGCCTTATATCGAATATCTAACAGGCGAAAACATAATATCTTTTATTCGCAATATTTTTGATACACGCGGCCAAAGAATAGGTGTAATTGGTTTTGATGTAAATGTATCCCATGTTACAGAATTTATCGAAAACAGAGCCCTGGGTTGGGACAGCTTTGGTATGCTAATAGACCGCGACCTGGATATTCTGGCTCATTACAATCCGCTATACATAGGGCAAAATTTAGCAGATATCTCCTATGGGTTATACGAACACCTATCTGATTTTTACACTTGCGGTTTGACACCCGGCACTAGAATACAGCACGATTCTGGGCATGAATATATGGCATTTGTAAGATGCGTGGGCGACGACTGGATTTTTGTAATTTTAGTGCCGTATTCGGTTTATCACGAAAGTGCTAGGCTGGTTGCCATGAGGCTTGGACAAGTAGGCTTCGGGCTGGCTCTTTTTATTATAGTGGTTTTGGTGCTTTTAGATAGGCGCAGGGTTGTTGCAGAGATACGAGACTACAACAAGAGCCTGTTTTTGGCCAATATGAGCCACGAAATCCGCAACCCTCTGAATGTTATAAGAGGCATGACAACCATCGCGCTAAGGTCGGATACATTAGAGAAAATGCGCGACTGTCTTGTGCGCATAGAGGCCTCTACCTATCATCTTTTGGGCGTGGTTAACGATACTCTGGATATGTCCAAAATAGAAGCCAATAATTTTGACCTAATAGACCTGCCCTTTGACACATCGCTGTTTATCAACAAAATAGTCAATTCTTCGAAGAGCTTGGCCGAAGAAAAGGGCGTTAAGTTCATTCTTTTGGGCGAAAAAAGCTTGCCAACCAGGCTTATAGGAGACGAGGTGAGACTTACCCAGGTCGTTATCAACCTCATCTCTAATGCAATAAAATTTACCCCGGCAGACGGCACAGTAACACTAAAAATACAGACCATTAAACCGGTAAATGACGGTTACACCCTGTATTTTGAAGTAATGGACACCGGCATAGGTATTGAAGAAGAAATAAAAGAAAGCCTGTTTGAGGCCTTTGTTCAAGCAGATACTGGCTCTATCAAACAATATGCCGGCGCAGGGCTGGGGCTTTCTATTTGCAAATATATCATCACATTAATGGGTGGCAGTATTGGCGTGGAATCAGAAGTAGGCGAAGGCTCTACTTTCTGGTTCGAGGTCAAAATGAATGGCGAAGAATCTCCTAGCATAGACCATGACGGCCATAGAAAAGAGCGTGTATACAACTGGGAAAACAAGCGCATCCTTCTTGCAGAAGACATGGAAGTAAACAAAGAAGTGGTTTGCGCCCTGCTGGAAGACACAAATGTTACAATAGACTGGGCAGAAAATGGCGAAATAGCCGTCAGCATGGTAAAGGAATCACAAATTCCCTACGACCTTATCTTAATGGACCTATGGATGCCTGTAATGGACGGGCTTGCAGCTACAGAAGAGATAAAGTCAATTGTAGGAAGGTCCATACCGGTAATAGCACTAACCGCCAATGTAATGAAGGAAGAAATAGACAAATGCAAGGCGGTAGGCATGAGCGACCATATAGGCAAGCCGGTGGATATGATGGAATTGCTATCAAAGCTTTCGTTTTATCTTGACTAGGGGCATGGTATTTCGTGGTTATAATTTGTAATCATCACTTTAGACCAACTTGAAATCAAAGTCGTACAATTAATTTGCTTTACGACCCCAGAATCGTTGCTCGTAAAGCAAATTAATTGTATAGTCATTCAACCTAAAATGAATCGAATTAAAGTTGAATGACAATATCTGATAGAACGCAAATCGGTATGAGACTATATGCAGATGTAATCTGGATATAGTCTTTTTTTGTTTGCTATACCAACTTGCAATCGAAATAATACTAACCGCGCGGGCACATAGCGTCACCTACAGCACGCACCTAAGCGGTTAGTATTGTTAAGATTGCAAGTTGGTATTACGTATTAAAGAGGTGATCATATGGCAATTTACGCCTACATAAGAGTATCAGCAATAGACCAAAACGAAAATCGACAGCTAGACGCTTTACAAGAACTAAACATACCAGATAGCCGCATCTACATAGACAAACAAAGCGGAAAAGATTTTGATAGGCCCATGTATAAAGCACTTGTTAAAAGGCTTCGGAAGGGCGACTTGCTGTATATAAAATCTATTGACCGACTAGGGCGTAACTATGAAGAAATACAAAACCAATGGCGCATACTTACCAAAGAGCGAGGTATAGACATAGCTGTTATCGATATGCCCCTATTAGACACCAGAAATGGCAAAGACCTAATGGGTACTTTTCTAGCTGATATTGTGCTACAAGTATTATCTTTTGTGGCACAAAACGAGCGTGAGACAATAAGAAAACGCCAGATGGAGGGTATAGCCTCTGCTAAGGCCCGCGGGGTGCGTTTTGGTCGCCCTGTCAAAAAGCCTCCTGATAATTTTGCAAAACTGGCTAAGGATTGGGAGAGAGGAAAACTATCTTTTGAGGAGATATTGGAGCAAACAGGATTGAAGCAAAGTAGTTTTTACAGGCGACTAAGAGAGCTTAGAGCCAGTAAGATAAAATAAACTGACTGTCAAAATGTCTATGTTTTGACAGTCAGTTTATTTATGTCAATTGTAACACTTGTTTGGCACAAATGCAATATGTTTTTTGGCAATTTGACACAATGATTTCTGCTTATTTTTACAATATATGGGCGTAAGGAGCTTTTGCCAAAACGTAGACTATTTGACAGCAAGCAAAATACCAAGGAGAAATCTGGAGGCTATTACATATGGATACAGCTCTCAAAAAACTTACAATAAAGATAAAGGCGCACAGCTTTATCAAGGAATACATGGTTCTTATATTTTATCTATTTTATAGCTTTATAGTCTTTGGACCTTTTTTGTCCGGACAGCAGCGTGTTCACGACAGCTATCTGGTAGAGCTATTTGATAATTACGGCTTTATGGTTAGAGGTCTATTTAACCAGGGTCGTATCATATCCTCTTGGTTTTATAGTGCGCTTTTGCATATTAACCCACCATACACTTTGGCAATGTCCATATCTGTGGGAGCATCATTGATTTTCCTGTCTTTGGCGGCCTATATAGTTTTTTGTCTGATCAAAAAGTTTGCCGCTTTGGAAGATTGTAGAAACAGCTATATCTTGGCTGCCCTTGGAAGCCTGATGCTGTTTTTCAATCTGTTTATTCTAGAATCAATGCTGTTTTTCGAAAATGCCGTGATGTCTTTGGGCATATTGCTGGCTGTTGTGGCTTGCGCCCTGCTTATGCGAGATGGCATAAAATGGTATATTGCCAGCCTATTTTGTATGATACTAAGTATGTTTTGCTATCAGCCCAGCTCTGCATTTTTCCCACCTTTGGCAGTATTGTTTTTGGGCATAAAGCATCAAAATGAGCTGGCATTGCTAATACGCAAGATATTGGGGGCAGCACTAATTTACGGAGCAGCACTATTCTCCAACTTTATTTTCCTAACATTAATTTCCACAGATACCCGTTTTGCAGGAGAAGTACGGCTTTCTGAAAATTTTGCAAACTCCGTTAGGGCCTTCTTTAGCTTTGGTTTAAACAATTTTGGCTTCATGCCCAATTATGTGTTCAGCCTATTTTTATTCGTCTTCATGTGCATATTGACCTATATTTGTATTAGGCACAAAATGTACAAAATACTTCTGGCAAGCATAGTGGCTTTCTCTGTGATTTTTATCACAACCTTTACCTTGCTGCTGCCCATGGCCTCTAATATATGGTATATAATGCCCCGCTCCGGCGTGGCTATTGCCGGAATTGGCGGACTGATGATTATCAGCATTGCAACATGTTCCAAAAAGACACGTAAGTCTACACTACTTGTGGCCGCATTATTTGTACTGATAATTTCTCAAAGACAAATAGACATACAAAAGAACAGCTATGCCAACAATCAGCTTGATATGCAGGAACTGCATAACATCGTAAATACAATTCGCTCTTACGAAGATTATCACGGACTCACTATAAATCATATTTATTTTACATATGATGCCCATGCTTGGCAAAGGAAGACATTGAATAACTACGGAGATTTAACTATACGCATATTGCAAGTAAGCTGGATGCCAGAGCCCTTGCTTCACCTATACTTCGGAAGAGGTGTATCAGTTATGCCTATGTCTTGGGTTATGACACAGGAAGAAATCGAACGGGTTTCGTATAAAAGAGAAAGCTTTTGGTTTACCAATGGAAGGATTGTGTTTGTAGAGGATACTGCGTATATCTTTTTTGGACCTGAGGATATACCGTATTTGTTACCATGAACATAAAAATACATTTTGATGAGGATTTGTTGATGAAAAATGCAAGAAAAATGTTTGCACGGTTGTGCGCGGTGATGTTGGTTTGGGTTGTGGTACTGGGGGTTGCACCGTATAATGTTTCAGCAGAACCGGATAGTGTATACTATGGCATTGAACTTTGGGCTTCTGATGGAGATAATTACATTGCAGGTGCTGAATTTGCTGTTTATAGGGATGGTATTAAAGTAGAAACCATAAGTGCTTACGAATTTGGTGAAGACTGGACCTTGTAAATGATATTGATAGCGCTGCATATACGGCTAGAAACGTGTTTAGTACACATGATAGAATTTATGGAAGTGTTCCTTGATAAATATTTTTATATTTATACTCTTCTGTACAGGCAGATGCAATTACTTAAAGAATCCAACGAGATCATCATCACTACTGCGGAATTCGTTTCCTATAATTTCACAGAACAAATAAATCCGAACCCATCACCGATAATCTTAACATCGGAAAGGTTCGGATTACTCGTATTAACTGCGGTTGACAGGACTTGAACCTGCACGAGTTTGACCTCATAGGAATCTGAATCCTACGCGTATACCAATTCCGCCACAACCGCGCGAAAGCACGAGATTGATTATATCAGAAATGTGAGGCGTTGTACAGGGGAAATGGGATGAAAAGTTGCATATAGTTTTGGGCGTAGATGTAGTGTTCTTAGTGCATGTTTACTAGGAGCTCGGCTATTTGGTGTACATTGCCTGCGCCCATGGTGATTACCAGGTCGCCCGGGGCTATGTGCTGGACCAGGTGGTCTATGGCGGCATCGAAGCTGGGCAGGTGGCGGCAGTTGGGGTTGTTTGCTTTGGCCACCAGGTCTTTGGAGTGGACATTGTACTGTTCCTCTTCACGTCCGGCGGGGTTGTAGATGTCTAGGATTATTGGCTCGTCGGCTTGGGATAGCGCTTGGGCAAATTCGTCCAGAAATTCTGCTGTGCGGGCGCGGGTATGGGGCTGAAAGACCACCCACAGACGGTTGTGGGGCATATTTTTGGCGGCGGCTATTGTTGCCGCTACTTCTGTTGGGTGGTGAGCGTAGTCATCGACTATGATGGCTTCTTTGTAGCGGCCTATGTGTTGGAAGCGGCGTTGTGCGCCTGTAAAGCGGGCCAAGGCGGCTGCTATGGTGTCAAAGGGGATGCCGCAATGAGTAGCACAGGTAATGGCGGCCATTGCATTTTGAATGTTGTGGTGACCAGGGACTTTTAGGGCAATTTGCCCCAGCTTACCGTTATTGTTAACCACATCGAATATGGGATAGCCGGAATCGCCAAAGCTGATGTTTTCCGGGCGTATAGAGCCATTTTTGCCAAAGGCCAGCACATCGCAGTCCAGCCCGGTTATAAGCCGGCTAAGCTCTGGGATGTCGCCATTTACCACCAAAAGACCGTCCCTAGGGATTTTCTTCACAAAGTCCGCAAAGGAGTTTGTTAGGGCATCTATGTCTTTAAAATAGTCGCTATGGTCCATTTCCATATTAAGGATGATGCCGATAGTCGGGTGCAACTTTAGGAAGCTGTCGTGATATTCGCAGGCTTCTGCTATGATAAAATCTCGCGCGCCAATGCGCACCGCGCCGCCCATGGAGGGCAGCACGCTGCCGTTCATTACAGTAGGGTCGCAGGTCGCAGCCATAAAAATCTCGGCCAGCATAGATGTGGTGGTGGTTTTGCCATGTGTGCCTGCAACACAAATGGCGCGTTCATAGTTTTGCATAAGGCGGCCAAGCAGGTCTGTGCGGTACATCATGCGCAGGCCGCGTTCTTTTGCTGCTACAATTTCGGGATTATCTTTTGGCACAGCAGCGTTATACACAATCACTTGGGTGTTATCGCTCACATTTTGTGCATTATGCCCAATATTTATGTGTATACCTTTTTTGCGCAATGCAGCAATTATTTCAGAATCATTTCTATCAGAACCGGTGACATTGCAGCCATCGTTGTGTAAAATCTCTGCCAGGCCGGACATACTAATACCGCCAATGCCTATAAAATGAAAGTTGGTGAAGCCTTCTTTGGTGATGTTTAGTGTTTTCATATATTCCTCCCCAAATCTTGGTGCGGTCGAACACAGCTCGACCCTACATCAATTATATGTCATTTTGGGGAAAAAATAAACCATAAATTTTTTGCGTAAAATTTCACAAAATAGACTGTACTATTAATAACATTTATGGTAGAATGGATATAATCTACACTAAGCTAGGCATATGCTTGACGCTGTACTATTCTAGACACTAAGAGGAGGGGATTAAAATGCGCAAGAAAGAAATGTTGGCAATGCTTCTGGCTGGAGGCCAAGGCAGCCGCTTGGGTATTTTGACCAAAACAAAGGCCAAACCTGCCGTAACTTTTGGTGGAAAATACCGAATAATTGACTTTCCCATGTCCAATTGCATTAATTCGGGTGTGGACACCGTGGGTGTGCTGACGCAATACCAGCCCCTACAACTAAACCGCCACATAGGCATAGGCATACCATGGGACTTGGATCGCAAAAACGGCGGTGTTACCATACTTGCGCCCCATGTAAAAGATGGCGAACAAGGCCATTGGTACAGCGGCACGGCCAATGCTATCTATCAAAATATCAATTTTATAGATACATACAACCCCACCTATGTTCTTGTACTTTCGGGCGACCATATCTATAAAATGAATTATGCTACCATGCTGGATTTTCATAAGGCAAACAATTGCGATGCCACCATTGCCGTGCTAGAAGTGCCGCTTGAAGAAGCCAGTCGTTTTGGCATTATGAATGCGAATGAAAACGACAAGATCTATGAATTTGAAGAAAAGCCGCCCAACCCCAAGAGCAATTTGGCTTCTATGGGCATTTATATCTTCACATGGGACAAACTGCGCGCCGGGCTTATAGAAGCCAATCAGCACTACGAAGACCTGGATTTTGGCAAGCATATTATCCCTATGTTTCTGGACGAAGGCAAGGCACTTTTTGCCTATCGCTTTAAGGATTATTGGAAAGACGTAGGCACCATAGACTCCTATTGGAGCGCCAATATGGAGCTTATTAAAGCCGTGCCGGAATTTAATCTTTACGAAGATTTTGCGAAGATCTATACATCAAGCGACCACCAGCCGCCGCAATTTACAGGGGCGGATGCAGATGTTAAGACAAGCCTATTGTCAGAAGGCTGCGAGGTATTTGGCTCTGTGTATAATTCCACCCTGGGACCGGATGTGATTGTAGAAAGCGGCGCAGAAATTCGCGATTCTATTATAATGGCCAATTGCGTAATAGGCGAAAACACGATAATAGACCGCTGCATTATCGACGAAAACTGCATAATAGGCGCCAACGCCAAAATAGGTATGGGAGAAAATGTACCAAACAAGCGCAAGCCCCATATTTATGATACCGGCATAACCGTTATTGGCGAAAATTCTACCATACCAGATGGCGTAACCATAGGCAAAAACTGTGTTATTTGCGGCACGACCGATGCCGACCATTACGAAAATATGAGCCTGGAAAGCGGCGAAACTATAGAATTAGATAGCGAGGGGATACTATGAGAGCTGTTGGAGTGATTTTGGCAGGCGGCAATAACGATAGATTGCGCGAGCTGACAGAAACCAGGGCAACATCTGCCATGCCTGTGGGCAGCTGCTATCGCGCTATAGACTTTTCCCTTAGCAATATGTCAAACAGCGGCATAAAAAAAGTGGCTATTATAACGCAATATAACTCCCGCTCGCTGCACGACCACCTAAATTCATCCAAATGGTGGGATTTTGGCAGCAAAATGGGCGGTATGTTTATTTTTACCCCGTTTTTGTCCAAAGAAAACAACTTTTGGTTTAGAGGAACAGCGGACTCTATTTATCAAAACATCTCGTTTCTAAAACGAAGCAACGAGCCCTATGTTCTAATCACCAGCGGCGATGGCATATACAAAATGGATTATAACGACATTATAGATGCCCATATAGAGAAAAATGCCGATATAACCATACTGTGCAAAGATGTGGCAGGCATGGATGTGCGCAATTTCGGCGTTATAAAAATGGAAAGTGACGGCAAGGTTGTGCATTTTGAAGAAAAGCCGCTGGATGCCTTTTCTTCCACTATTTCGCTGGGCATTTATCTTATGCGGCGCGAGCTGCTTATAGAGTTGCTAGAGACCATTATCCCGGAAGGTCGCTATGATTTTGTGCGGGACATTGTTGTGCGCTACCGCAACCAGTTAAAGGTCTATGGCAGCATGTATGATGGCTACTGGGCCTCCATAAATTCTATAGAAAGCTACTACAACATAAACATGGACTTTTTGCGCCGGGATGTGCGTAATGTTCTCTTTGTGCAAGAACCATACATAGAGACCAAAGCCAAGGACGAACCCCCGGCAAAATACAATGCCGGCAGCGAGGTAAAAAATTGCCTGGTGGGCAGTGGTGCTATTATAGATGGTCTGGTAGAGAATTCTGTGCTGTTTAGGCGCGTGCGCATAGGCGAAAAAGCCCAGGTGCGCAGTTCTATCATCATGGAAGGCTGCGCCATAGGCCAAGGCTGTGTTGTAGAGCATGCCATTTTGGATAAAGATGTTACGCTATCCGGCAATGTAGTGATAAAAGGCGAGCCGAATAATCCAATGATTATCAAGAAAAACAGCGTTTTATAGGGAGTGGCCAATTTGCGTTGATATAGAAATATATCGCTGGATTGCTTCGGGCTTGATATCCCCGTCTATGCATTTATCATCTCCATCGCAATGACGTTCTTCAAGAGACGTCATTGCGATGGAGATGACACTACAAAAGCCACGAGCCATAAAGCCCGAAGCAATCCAGCAACACAAATTCCATATCGATGCAAATGGCCACTTCTGTTTTATAATAGCTATTGCTTTTTTGTTCGGCCCATGATAAAATAGTAATCTATATGATACCCCATGTGCAATTTTGTGCTTACAGTTGCACTATTATGTTGAATTGAGTTGAAACCAATTCGCTCTATTAGGGAGGAATTATGAAGATTACTGATGTCAGGATTAGAATGGTCGATAAAGAGGGCAGAATGAAAGCCGTTGCTTCCATTGTTTTTGATGACGAGTTCGTTGTGCATGACATTAAAATTGTCGAAGGCGAGCGCGGTCTCTTTATCGCAATGCCCAGCAGAAAAACTAATAGCGGCGATTTTCGAGACATAGCCCACCCTGTAACTTCCGATGCACGAGAGCGCATACAAGCCGCCGTGCTGGAAAAATACGAGCTGGCGCAATACCCCGCCCAGGCCGCGGCCACCCAGCTGGATTCGGAGCTGGGTCTGTAGACAAGTCAACCACCACCCCGCAACCCCGTCATTCCGGGCTTGCCCCGGAATCCCCTAATTATCAAAACCAAAAACCACTAACCACGAAAAGCACGAAAATACACGAACAAAACCAAAGGCAAAAATCTTTTGTTCGTGTATTTTCGTGCTTTTCGTGGTTATACTAATCCAAGTTAAAAATCTGTATTGCAGGGGGCGGAAAACCCCCAGAGGCGTTGCATTTTTCGCCCCCTTCAATACAGTATTTAACATAGGATTAGTATTAATACCAACTTGCAATCTTAGCAATATACTTATCAGGCGAGCACAGCTCGCCCCTACGAATGCACGGGTTTCTCATTAGAATAAAGAACCGGCGAAACCCGTAGGGGCGAGCTGTGCTCGCCCGATAGCTGGCGGTAGTTTCCTAGAATCAGATTGCCGTAAAAATTTCGTTCATCCTTGCATCCCATAGGCAAATTGTGATATAATATGCCTATGGTGAATCAATTTTTGGAGGCGTACAACATGGTCATATTGATGAGCCCTTGCTTAGAATAGAGGCCGAGGAGGCCTTGGGGATTTCGCGCTATACTCCTATGGACGAAGTCTTCGCAGAAATTGACCATGTCATAAGCGAAGCCAAGGCGGTACATCATGAATGACGGGCAGAAGAAATGCCTGATTGTTTTTCACGACGATGCGAAACAGATTCTGATAACCGCATTATACCAATTATTTCCTAGATGACATTGCAGATTCCCCGGCAATTGTGCATACTAAATGTCAAGCCAATTTTTGGAGGGGTAATACCAACTCCTGTATGTCATCCTGAGCAAAGCGAAGGATCTTGTTGTCAAGAGAAAAGATCCTTCGCTTTGCTCAGGATGACAATTTGAAGCGACCAACTGACTTTCAGGGGATTGATGAACCAAAAGGCGGCGGAGCTTTTACGCTGAACTTGTGCGGTTATACTTGCCTTTTACCCGCGTACCCAAAAACAATAAAACAATTAGCACTAAAAATGCCATTGATGACGTAAGCAAGCTCGTTAAGCCTCCTATATTATGCACAACTGTAACAAAAGCCATAACAACCCAGCGAGCAATCATAATTGCAATGATTACCCAGGCCGTAAACTTCACTATTTCCATTCTTTTTTGAAATGCCATCAAAATTGCCGCAGCCCCATAAGTTAAATCTTGAATCCCAATCATATGCAGCTGAAAAGTGAAGATTGTTATCGTGCCAATATCAATATTTGAGCCGTGCAAAATAGGTAGTGCTGTTTCCAACCCAAACCATGTGTGAGTGACTGCCAAGAAAATAAATAACAGCCCAGCAACCAAATAAAAATAATTTCTTACCATCTCTTATACCTCCTGTTCGTAAAATATTTTTCTTAGCTCTTGCAGGTTTTCATCAAGTTTTTTCATTGTGCTTTCATAATCAAAATCGCCAAAATCTATACTTCGGGATTCTTCGAGCATTTGATTTGTAAAGCCAATATTTGACCACAGAATAAACTGCTTGCATTTTTCGATATCCAACCCTGTTCTAAATTTTGATTCGTCTATCGCATCAAAAATATCACATGCAGATAGTTTTTCGCTTGCCCTTTTTTCAAGCTCCGCTTTAATCTCATTTGGGTTGGCAGCGGATGAAAGCTTATTTAGTTCAAAAATCCAAGGATGCTTTTTCACCAGTTTAAGCTGCAAGAGATATGACTGGCGCAACCTTTCAAAGATGTCCTTTTCATTGAGGTCCAACAGTTCAAAATACTCCTTATTCATTATAGCTGTAAAGTAGTCATAAGCAGCGAAAAATAGAGCTTCCTTGCTGCTTACATAATGGAACATCAGTCCCTTTGAAATACCCGCCTCCCTTGCTATTACATTTGTTGAAGCCCCCACAAAACCCTTTGCAGCAAACTCTTTTAGTGCGGCATTTAGGATGGCATCACGCCTTGGCGGGGTTATTTCCAATATTTTTGAAGCCATGCTTTATCACCTCCTCGTAATTTACCTAACAGGTAAATTAATTATACACCTTTTTACCTGATAGGTCAATAGTAATTATAATATTGCAGACTTCACAGCAATCGTGTATAATAAATGTCAAGGCAATTTTTGGAGGGCACAAATGAGAAAACAAGTCAAAGGAATCTGCATATTTGCTATAATACTACCGCTTGTTTTTGCCGCGCCCAAAAGCCTTTATGCTGCCATGGAGCCAGATGTCCACGCAGCAGCCCATGTTCTGATAGAAATGGAAAACGGCCGGGTGCTTTCCGAATATCAGGCCCACAGCCCCATGTTCCCTGCCGCCACAACCATGCTGCTCACAGCCATTTTGGCATACGAGCATATAGGTATGGACGAGGTTATCGTTGCCGGCAACGAGGTTCGCGTGCTGCCCCATGGTAGCGCCAGCAACCATCACGAGCCGGGCGAGGCCATATTGGGCATAAACCTCTTGCGCGGCATGCTTATAGGCCGCGGTAACGACACAGCCAATGTTGTGGTTATAGAGGTGGTGCGGCGCACATCAGGCGACCCTAATGTATCCTTTGCCAATGCCCAACTGACCTTTAGGGGCTTGATGAACCAAAGGGCGACAGAGCTGGGTGCGCTGGACACCAGGTTTGACAACCCCCACGGCTTCCATCACGACAACCACTTTACCACCGCATATGATATGGCGCAGATAGCCCGCCATGCCCTTAGCATACCCACCATAGCCCAGGTGGTTGGCCAGGCTTCTTTTTCCGGCCAGATGTGGGGCGGCGATGGTGCAGATGTGCCTGATGGCGCATTAATGCTTAACCGCACATGGCGTTCGCTAAACGAGCTGCTGCACGAAGGCAGCGAACATTATTATCCATATGCAATAGGTGTACGGGCAGGCTGGACAAGCCAGGCGGGAGATTCGCTGGTATCTGCCGCTGTGCGCGATGGCATCACGCTTATAGCCGTCACTTTTAATTCGCCGGAAATAGCAATGGAAACAGGCGATGGCGGGTATGTATACGCGCCCACAAGATGGCAGGACAATATAAATCTCTTTGAATACGGCTTTGCAAACTACGCCCACCGTGTATTTTTGCAGGAAAACACCACCATAGGCGAGCTGCCAATATACGACCCGCGTATAGACGACCCCGGCACGCTGGAGTTTTTCTCTACACAGCAGGGCACGCTCTTTTTAAGCAATGCAGAGATGAGCCGCCTGCAAAGGGAGGTTCATTTTACCCCCGAACTTATTACAATCATGGAGGATGAATACGGCAACGACCTGGGCTATGGATTTATAGCTCCCATTTACGAAAGCGATGTGCTGGGTACGGTTAACTATTATCTGGATGGCCAGGTGATTTTTTCCACATCCATATATGCTTCGCGCTATGTGCCCGTGCGCACCACCGTAAGCGATATAGAAATCCGCATGGAGCGCATACATGAGATTTTCTTCACAGCGGCGGCCATACCATATTGGATTGCTGCATTATCTGTCCTTGCTCTGCTGACGGTGCTGATAGTGCTGGCTCTTAGAGCCAGAAAGCGTAAAAAGAACAATTACAAGTATAATTGGAAATATTAGGAGGGGCTGCATATGAAAGTGATATTACTGCAAGATGTAAAAGGCGTTGGCAAAAAAGACCAAGTGATTAATGCCGCAGACGGCTATTGCCGCAATTTTCTTTTCCCTAAAAAGCTGGCGGTAGAGGCCACCAAAGCCAATATGGACACGCTGGATAAGAAAAAGAAAGGCGAAGAAGACCAAAAAATAAAGGAACTAGAAGAAGCCAAGGCCATGAAAGCCACACTGGAAGAAAAGCTGCTAAAAATTTCACAAAAGACAGGCGAAGGCGGCAGGCTCTTTGGCTCTGTAACCAATAAAGAGGTGGCCCAGGTGCTGCTGGAGCAAGAAGGCATAGACATAGACCGCAAAAAAATCACCATACCTGAAACCATCAAAAAAGTAGGCGAATACACGGTAGACATTCGCCTACACACCAATGTAACAGCCGGTCTAAAGCTAGAAATAACCAGTCTTTCGTAGGGGCGGCTCTACAACCCAAAGTCGACTTTGGGAATTGCCGCCCGAATCCAGAGGAGGTGCAACCCATAGAAACATTCCTAACACTAAACCTGCTTGCCGTCATCCCCATTATCGTATCATGGCACAAAAACAAAACTCGCTCGCGCAAAACCCCGCTTGTGGTATATATAGCATCCCTCATACCTGCCGGCATAGTCTTTTGGGTTTTTATCTATGACCAATTTTTCTGGAGAGGCGGCGGCGTGCCGGGGCATCAGTATCTTGTTCTGCTCTTTACACCCTTTGCGATGATATTGGCCCTGGGATACCTGATTAGCATACTTATAGAACAGCGCAAAGGCAAAAAAGGAGACTAAAATGATAAAGTCCCACAGCGATGACATCACTTTCGACATCAATGACAGGTTTTTCCTATACCGCGTTGGCGCGATAATCATAGACAATGGTGAGATTCTAATGGCTAAGAGTAGCGACGAGGATGCCACGCATTACTTCTCGGTAGGCGGCAGAGTGCAGCTTGGAGAGACTGCCCAAGAGGCCGTGCTGCGCGAGGCTCGCGAAGAAACAGGCATAGCCCTTGAAATCGACAGACCGGGCTATATCCACGAAAATTTCTTTGTGCTTGAGGAAAATAACAAACCCTACCACGAAATAGCCATGTTCTTTTTTATGAAACCGCATAAAGACATAAGAAGAATGACGCCCACATCTTTTGATGAGGATGCCTACGGCAAAATATTGCTGCACTGGCTGCCGATAGCGGATTTAAAGGACATACAGCTATACCCGGAGTTCTTTAAAACCGAGCTGGCAAGCCCATCCAAGGAAATTAAACACTTTGTAACAAGAGATGGCAAAACAACTGTGTTGACAGGGAATTAGACATGTCCACTAACCTGTTTCACACAATTTCTCTGTCGCTTTTGCTTCTCAACGTTTTTTCAGGAAAACCGTCTGAAAAACGTCTGCCAGCAAAAACTTTTTGCAAAGAGCGCAAAAAATTACGCTTGCGAGAAATTGGTTCAACATGGGTTATTGGACAAGTCTATTGTGCCGCTGGATTGCTTCGGGCTTGATGGCTCGTGGTTCTTGTACTGACGTTGCCCTTGCAATGACGCTGCTGAAGGTTGTTTTTATTAAGGGAAGCCATCCCTTCTGGAATGTCATTGCGAGGTAGGTCGCATACCCGAGCAGCAGGCAAAGCCTGCAACCAGGGGCAACGATAAATGCATATTCAAGCCCGAAGCAATCCAGCGATACATCCATTCAGCGCAAACCAAACCGGTATGCAGGGGGTCGTTATGAAAGAGCCAAGGGAATACTACAAAGCCTATGACGATAGATACAAACAGGTACATGAAAAGTCATTGCGGTGGTTTTCTGATAAAAATTCCTTAATAGTTGGCGAAATCATAGCAAAATACGAAATAGCAAAAGAAAGCACTATGCTTGAAATTGGGTGCGGCGAAGGGCGGGATGCCTTTTACTTGCTGCAAAAGGGCTACAACTTATTGGCAACGGATATTTCCGAAGCTGCAATAGATTATTGCAAAAGAGAAGATCCACAAAATTCGGACTCCTTTATGGTTCTTGACTGTGTAAAAGATAGCCTTAACAAAAAGTTCGATTTTATTTACGCAATTGCAGTTTTACATATGCTGGTATTAGATGACGATAGAAAGAAGTTTTTTCATTTTATCCGAGAGCATTTAAGCCGAACCGGAATGGCCTTGATTTGCACAATGGGTGACGGCAAAGAACAATCAAGCTCCGATGTATCAACAGCTTTTAGCCTACAGCGCAGAACCCATGAGCAATCAGGGGAAGAGCTACACATTGCGGGAACATCATGCCGCATAGTTGATTTTGAAACATTACATAGCGAAATAGCCGATAGTGGCCTAATTTTGGTCGAATCAGGAATAACATCTATAGAACCAGATTTTCCTGTAACCATGTTTACGGTTGTTAGGTCGGCTTGATACCGACTTGCACTCCCACATAAAGGATGATTAAAAAATGGATGACCACATCACTTCAACCGCCCGCCCCATGCCCCGCGACGAAGGGGCAGAGCTGGCCATAATAAGCTCCATGCTATTTGATAGCGAGGCCCTAATACAAGGGGCAGAATTTGTGCGCCCCGAAGACTTTTTTCGTCTGGACTACCGCCTGGTTTTTCAGGCACTTCTTGACCTTTACAACACCGGCACATCTGTAGACCTGATAACCCTAAAGGCCAAGCTGGAAGAGCGCGAGGCCCTGGATAAAATCGGCGGTGCAGAGGCCCTGGCCGCCATTGCATCCTCCGTGTCCACATCGGCCAATATAAAGCAATATGTAAAGATTGTGCTGGATCGTTCTATACAGCGCAAGCTGATACTGGCCTCGGGGGATATTCAAAACGAGAGCTACGCAGGCACAAAGGCCGTGGACATGATTTTGGACGATGCCGAATCTGCCATTTTTTCTATAGCCGAAAAACGCCACACCCTTGGTTTTACGCATATCAATGAAGCCCTGGTGTCCTCCATCAATATAATAGAAAAGGCCTATAAACAGGGTAGCAAAATAACCGGGGTAGAAAGCGGCTTTACGGATTTGGATGTAAAGACCGCGGGCTTTCACCCATCCGACCTTATTCTCATTGCCGCCAGGCCCTCTATGGGCAAGACGGCCATTGCCCTAAACATGGTAGCTCACGCCGCCATACGCGGGGGTGCGCCCAGCGCGATTTTTTCGCTGGAAATGAGCAAAGAATCCCTGGCAAACCGCCTTATAGCCTCCGAAGCAAAGGTGGATGCCGGCAAACTGCGCAATGGACAGCTAGACCCCAAGGACTGGGCGGCCATAGCAGAAAACCTGGGCCCACTATCCACCGCGCCCATATTTATTGACGACACCCCGGGCATAACCATGCCCCAGCTGCGCAGCAAATGCCGCAAGCTAAAACTAGAGCACGGCTTGCAGCTGATTGTGGTGGACTATATCCAGCTGATGACGGGCGGCGGCTCTGGCCGCTTCGAATCCCGCCAGCAGGAGGTTTCGGAAATATCCAGAGGCCTAAAGGCTTTGGCAAGAGAGATGGACGCCCCCGTTATAGCCCTATCCCAGCTTTCCCGCGCGCCGGAATCCCGAAGCGACCGCCGCCCCATTCTTTCTGACCTGCGCGAATCAGGCGCGATAGAGCAAGATGCCGACCTGGTTTGCTTTATCTATCGCGACGAATATTACAATCCAGACACAGAGCGGCCGGGGGTGGCAGAAGTTATAATAGCCAAGCAAAGAAATGGCGCGACAGGCACGGTAGAGCTGGCATACCAAGGCAATTTCGTGCGATTTGTAAATCTGGAACCGGGAGAAAGCCAGGGCTACGCGCCGTTTTAGAGCCAGCGACCATCGCGCCGTTAGGGAATTTGCGTACTGGATTGCTTCGGGCCTGATGGCTCGTGGCCTTTTTACTGACGTAGCCCTCGCAATGACGTTGCTGGAGAGGGTACATCTCATTAGGGAAGCCGCGTCACGCCAGGAGCGTCATTGCGAGGGCTATGATAAATGCTTAGACGGGGATACAAAGCCCGAAGCAATCCAGTAAGGAGACTGATTATGAGAAACCACAAGATAGCAATGATTTTTGCTTTATCACTTTGCCTGCTGGCGTTGGCGGGTTGCGTCGATAATAGCGGCGAATCTGACAATTTGCCGGTACAATCAAACCATATCCACAATATCCTATCAATCAGAAATGCAGCAGGCGATATTGTCCATTACGGAATGAACCGGGCAGACGTAGAGCGCGTACTAGGGCCTGGCGAACCGAGCCTTGGTAACTTTTATTTTCACGAAATTTCCGACGATGCTGATATAGCCATACTATATCGCGATGACATAGTGGCAGCCATAATGCTTCGTGGCGATACAGGCTGGATGCTTGCAAACGGTGCATATGTAGGCATGCAAATATATGATCAGCAAGGATTTTACGGAATAACGATCGAAGAAAATCGCCAATTCATTCGTCAGCTAATGGGTATGGATGAATCCCAAATACCCAGTTCAATAAATTTCAGATTTGTTTTAGAGGATGGGAACTACCTTAGAATGGTGTCATACCCTCTCCAAAACAAAATCTTGAATAATCTCCCAACATATGTTATATTATAATGGGGTGATTGTTATGTACAAAAAGTATTGGATAGCAGCCGAACAAGCGGCTAAAATTCGTAGTGT
>Ga0131853_10002063_pt1 | contig 36085 bp, 33 predicted proteins | sample TergutLab28metaG_FD_92764 | JGI IMG/M metagenome (GOLD analysis project Ga0131853, IMG submission 92764) | Labiotermes labralis P1 segment gut microbial communities from Petit-Saut dam, French Guiana - Lab288 P1 (version 2) (version 2) | ecosystem: Host-associated > Arthropoda: Insects >... | reverse complement strand
TGTATGGAAAATGGCTACCATATCGTCTGAATAATAAAATAATGTAAAAATATTTATGTTATAAAACAGGATGAATTGCAATTATATTTTGAAAAAATAAAGTTAAACATATGCAAAAGGCAACATTTTAATTCGTTATACTGAAAGTTCTAAATTCGTTAAAATGAAATGTTTTAACACACATTAAATAGGGAAAAGGGAAGGGGCCTAAAAATAATTTCGCAATTTTGAACATTTCGTTATACTGGCGTTCGTTACAGCGACATTTTACTGTACTTTTTTTTTTCCATGGATTTTATTGTAAAAATGAGAATGAAATTTTGAGAATCCATACCGTGCTCTTTGTAGTTCATTGTGATGGCATAAATTTCAATGACATTTGTTGAAGAACATTGGACCTCTTATGTTTCCTTTCTTCCTCTCTCACTCCCTTCTCTCTCTTTCTCCCCCCTCTCCCCCTTACTTTCAAATTGCCCTTTCAGTGTAAAGTATTGTGAGTAATGAACGGGAAAATATAAACTTACAGAAATCAGCTAGTTGGTACTATGTGTTTTTCCAAATCATTCTGTTAAACAACTGTCCAACTGTCCTTACTCTAGAACAAGACATACAAGAACAAGAGGAGCAGAGAGCAGCAGAGGAAGCAATGCAAGTACGACTGGATCAGACATCTGCTCTGCTGCAGAAGTTACAGCAAGTTCAAAGTGATCGGTTAAGTCTTACACCACCAACTCATCTGTCGCATGTTGTCCAGCCCTCTGACAGTGAAGTTCAGCTTGGTAAGTTAGTGAATGTAATATTTTTTATACAGACTTGTATGAATTATGCTGAGGTATCCTGCCAAATTCATAAACATTTTGTAGGAAAAGTGAAATATCTGGGCACCATAGACAGAATGTGCTGACAGAAATATAAGACAACCTTGAATCTGAGGTAATTCTTAAGCTCAAAAGAAACAAATTATTTTGTAAAAATTTTTTTCTTAACTCAGTCATGAATCTTGAATCTGTTGAAAGTGTATGTATGTATATGTAAGGAATATACTTGTTAATTTCACAAATTTTACAAAATATTAAAATTTGAATTGGTTTCCCTTTTGTAGCAGAGAAAATCACAGAGAGTCTGAAGGATATGGCCAAAAAGGTGGATCCTATCATCATAGCCCCAGTTCCATCTCTTAGAAAAGCCATGGGAATATTGCCTGGTACCTCTCCCCCAGCATCCCCAACCAAGGTAGTAGATGCTGAGACTTTATCTATGGAAACTGGTCATGATGATGGAGAGCAGAGACAGAACTCTACTGTTAATGGGACAGAAGGCATAACAACTACTTGTTCCAATGGAAGACCAAACACCACAACAGCAGAAGTGTCTGGCATGCTTAATGAATCTGTGCCAAGTGAACCTATGGTGGAGGAAGTTGATGTAGAAGGAACTTCCTCACAAGCAGAGGCAGAGGAAGAAGCTGGGGAGGTAGGGGATGTGCCTGATCTTGAGTCTGAACTCCGGGAGTTTTTAGAAAGTGAGCCCGCTCTTAGTAATTCACCACTACAAGATGACAGGACTATAGAGGAGATACTTTCAGAGTCATAAAGATTGAAGTACACCATTCAGCTCATTCCATGCACATTGCTGTGTTTCATGCTTGGTGTCATGATTTTGTTGCATATGTTACATAACTGGTTTCCACTGAATGCTGTGGAGCAGTGCTGTGAGGTAACTTGTCAATTGATGGGCTTGTGTCAGGGAACCCAGTTTTTAATTTGCTGGTCAGAACAAGGAAGCAGTTTAATGTATTCTGTGCCAGGTGTGTACTCACTGAAGTACTTTTTCCACCCACACTTTTCATTGGACTGAGTACAGCGTAGCATTGTATTCGTTACTGTTTTACTAACATGTAAATGATGCTTTTTAATTGTCAGTAGAAATGCAAATTACCGTTATGCCCATTCCGTTGAAAATGCTAATGTGTGGTGCTGTTAGATCGTATTAGAGGGGTATTTATATTTTAAAATTAGATTTCACTATGTTTTACTGTGTTTGAAGGGGCTGGGCCCTTTTAATTTTGCTTCATTCTGCTATATTAGGAGGAGCAAAAGGTTTATTGACTATCTGATCGTTTGGGTTGTAATATTGTATTGTATCAGAAGAAACTTCTTTTCAGTGGCACTGTCTGTTTCCTTAAGGAAGTAAAACCATAAAAAATGTCAAAATTATCTTCGGAAATAATTTTGTTATAAACTAGAAGGCTGATTCAGTTGATGTGGGAGAGTTTTCAGATTAACACTTCTGATTAGATAAAATCTATTGGGGGGTATCACAGTGCTATGAGAATGTTTGCAATCCTAAAATGGGCAGTGGGAAAAAAAGTCACCTTTTCTCCATTTTTGTTTCCTTTTACTTTTCTGTGACATTTTGTCATTTGCAGATAACAGACCACTCATTCTTGACATTTTGCTTGATTGTAAGCAGTCTCATATGTACTTCTTGCATGCAGTTTTCTCAGTTGGTGTCTGTGTATCTGTGCGGCCCCCACATTGTGTACCATGTCAGGCAGGCTTACTCAGCAGCTGTTTCTTTTGGTTTTAAGCTATCATAAGTAGGTGTGTAGAACTGAAGATAAAAATAAATGTTCCAAGTGGACATTGAAAATTAAAAGCAACATAAGGTACCCCATTCTTTAAAATCATTCATTTAAGAATCATTTCATGTCTGTATACCATCTATTACAGTGTGAAACACTCTTTGTTATCTAGAAGGAAAACTGAAGTTTGAAAGTTCTGCAGAACACTTTCATGTTTTTCATGGTTTGTTATGTGCATATTTCTTACTATTTGGTGGAACTGTAAATAATGAGAGTGGCAGATATTCTGCAGCCAGGTAATGTAAATATGACTAGAACAGGGGTGTGGAAATTAGAACAGCACTGTTATCCTGGCCTTGTGATTAGAACTGGGTACTGGAAGTTTGTCTGCATTATGAAACAAAAAATATAAAAACTCAACTGTGGTAAGGAATTGTGACACAAAACTTTTTGTCATCATTCGATTAATGGGACATTTCTTCCATGTTCTTGTGTCCTCATATATGAGGTACACTGTGAGGATGTATATCTTTTGTAAATGTAAGATACTTCTGTCATTTCTAAGTAGCATACTTGCAAAGTTTTTTGTTTTTAGATTTGGAGTGACTTACATGCTTGATTGTATAATAAATACAATTACATTTTTAGATTCTAGATAATTGTGTATTATTTTATGATTTTATTGCAGGTTATTTCTTAGTTAAATCCTTTAATAGCTGTTTTGGCCATCTTCAATAATTAATGGCCAGTTTTATATGCTTATTTCTCTGAAGGCTGTCATTATGATATCTGGTACATAATGTAAGCAGCAGACTACTCCAACACATCTGAACCCACATGTCACATTGCATTGGCATTCTGTATTCTGCATCTATGCATGATATAAGGTTTTCTTGTCAGTTATTTATTGTTCTGGTCACTAAATCCAAAGAAAGTGAGTGGATCATACGAGGAATTGAGATTCATTGTAAAAGAAACTGAGAAGATGGTTTCTCCCTGATCAAGTTGAGGCCTTTCATCCACACCCAGAAGGTAAAGAGGAAAGATTTGCTCAAAGGAGAAGACAGGTACTTCCTCCTGAGATGATGCTTCTCTGCCTGGCCCTTAAAAGGTTCTTTTACTGTCTTCAGTGACCCTAGAAAGGGTTGTATTTTTATAATTCTGTGTTCACTAATTCTACCATTGCACTTCCCTGGCCTGGACATGTCTCTGTATCATGTCCCTTTCCTGTCTTTTGGAATGACTACCACTTGTATCACCTTCAATATTTAACTAGTCTGCCTCCTCACCCTACTCATTTGAGCTCCAAAAGTGTAGTGAGAATTTTCTTCCAAAACATTTGTAACTATCTGCAAGACTACTTGTACAGAAGAGTACAATCTGCATACTGTGTTTAGTTAAAGTGAGATGGAGACTTTGGGACCAATTCACAGCTGGTAATATGGTAAGAATGTGGTGTTGAACTTTAAACAGATGATATTCTAGGTATTGTGCATTGTATAATAATTAGTTTGTAGAACCAACTTTGTATGCACTGAATGTATTCTTCACACACCAATTCTCTAACATTTTTTTGGCACACCACATGTGCCATCATGAGAGATTCTCTTTAGTTATCACAACGTTCTCAAATGGTCCGTTGTACATTTTATAGAAAGATTACCTGATGATGGCACATGTTGGAGAATTGACAACATGTGAAGAATACGTTTATTGCATGTAAAGTTGGTTCTACAATTTAATTCACACAATTAAATTCAAACAGCAGATCTCTGAAGATTGTAGCCTTGCAGCTGTGTGGTTATACCATGTTTGTTTACCACCCAGGCATGTTCAAATCCCAATATAGTGACATTAGGATATTTTTAGGATGCATGTGGGAGGCTGTGCTGTGGCAGGCCTATCACAACAGAGACCTAGGGTTGATCCAGGGACATTCCATTTGTGGTGAAAAAGTTGTACTGGGAAAGGGTTTTCTCCAAGTTTTTGGTTTTCCCCTGTCATTATCATTGCACCAACACTCCATACTCATCTTTATTGTTGTACCATCCATTTTTTTGAGTCATTTAATTAGCATACCAACTAATGCACACATAAAAATTTCTTACATTAAAACATTTAAAATCGCTCCAACATGTTTCGATTTTAAATGTTTTAATGTAAAAAATTTGTATGTATGCACATTAGTTGGTTTGCTAATTAAATGACTCCATACTCATATTTGATTCATCTACCACCAGCCTATATTATCTCAGTAATTGAGAGCATTGTTAAATAAAACACTCACTTCACTATGTGGGGATGGAGCTTTAAAACAATGTTACTTTTTGTTCTGTTTACTGTGTACCATAACATCTTGTGGCTGAGATTTGAGATTCTTATACTGATATTGATGCGATTCAAGTCTCCTGGGATGTTCCCATAAGATTTGGATTATCAGAAACCTTCATTGCTGTTTCTGATACCTGTTACATATGTATGGACTTTTTGCAATTAACTTCTGTGTGTGTATTTTAAAATTGGAAAATTGTTAAGACACTTTCTAATATCATGCTGGCTGAATGTGTAGTTATTACAACACATTTTCCATCCACATGATGGATCCTAGTATTTTATGCCACAGCCTGTTCCATACTGTGTGTTTACCTTGATAACAAACACCGTAATTCAAACTTAAGGGGTCGGCATCACATAATTGGAACAAAAGTTTTGTAGTACATGTTTGAATGAAAACATTTTTTACTGTATTGTAATTTTATATGGTAATACTGAAATACGAAACACACTTTTGCTAATTCTAAATTTCCAAGTTTAACTAGGTCATTAACGTACATGTGTAGCATGCAGCTATGTTTTGTACATATGTGAACTGTGTTTCTTATGGCCAGTATATAAAAATGTTTTATACATCTCTTTTATCTGTTTTCTGTCTGATGATAACTGAGAAAGAGCCGAAACATGTAGGGGATTATAATGGTGTGGAATGGTAATATAGAAAACTGACTATAAGTGTGTTTCGTTGGACTTAGTGTACATCCTGGATGTTCGTGCACTTCTTATGTGTCATATCTGTCAATTATGTCATCCAACTGGCAAGACATACCAACACTGTGACTTACTTGATTTGATAAGTTACTCTTGAAAAAGGCACTACTATCTTTCTTCACCTCATTCAATGCTATATAACCAGTGCAGCTGACTTGTTAAACAAATACAGATGTGATGTTTTGTCATTGATAATAGTTCCTTTGCAAGTGTGGATGAGTTTGAATATTTGGGGAACAACCTTAACAATTCAAAATTCTCTTCAGGAAAAAAATAGAGAAGATTGAAGTGAGGGAATGCTTACTGTCATTTGGTGCAGAATCTTTTGTCCTCCAGTTCACTATCCAAAAATATAAAGATTAAGATATACAGAACTACAATTTTGCCTTTTGTTTGTATGGGTGTGAAACTTGGTTGCTGACATTGAGGGAGAAACGTAGGCTGAGTGTTTTTGAGAATAGGGTGCTGAGGTGAATATTAGGGCCTGAGACAGTCAAGGTAATGGGAGTGGAGAAAATTACATAATGAGGAGCTTAATGATCTGTACTCCTCACCCAATATTCGGGTGATCAAATTGTGAAGAATGAGATAGGCGTGGCATGTAGCACGCATGGGGGAAAGCAGAGGTGTACACAGGGTTTTTGTGGGGAAACCTAAGGGAGAGGGACCACTTGTAAGACCCAGGCATAGATAGGAGGATAATATTAAGATGGATCTTAAGGAAGTGGGATGTGGGTGCATGGATTTGATCGATCTGGCTCAGGATAGGGACAGGTGGCGGGCTCTTGTGAATGCAGTTATGAAACTTTGGATTCCATAAAATGCGGGAAATTCCTTTAGTTGAGAACCAGTTAGCTTCTAAAGGCCTCTGTCCAGTGGAGTTAGTAAGTAAGAATGTGATGTAAGGTATATTGCGTAATAAGTGTATGTAGTTTGTTTGAAACAATTTCGAAGTTTGCTATTTTTCGTGGCCATTGTGAACTTTGTGGGGGGGGGACTGGAGTAGAGAGTATGGTATGGGTGGAGGCCGCTTTACCGGCGTAATATTGCATAGTTCCATAAGTTACCACCAGGTGCACATTGTCACGCCGGCTACACAAGGACGACCCGGCCGCTTGTGGCGCTTGTATGTTTCCACAGAATTTACAATCTGTGGAGGTTCACAGCTGTTTCGCTGCTCTAATCCGTGCTCTAGAACACCTGGGGCGCAGGAATTGTGTGCGAAGAGTGTCAAGGCAGGTTATCCTGTAATGCTCTAAGTTTTTGAGATATCTACTTTACCTGAATTAAAATGCTGTAAAATTGCAGTAATATTTGCAATCCTTGGCACGCACATAAATTGCAGTCAGGTATTTAATGTTTTACATTTTATAAGAGAGATAAAATACCCTGAGCGATAACTAAGTAGTTAAACGAGATGGATCCGCAGGTGTTGCAATCTACACTAAACGTGTGTAATCCGGAGCAGTGACTGTCCATTACTTCATAATTTTTCTTTTTAGGTTTAAAAGACGTGGGACGTTTTGTGTACAGACGCAAGCCTACAACCGACCAATGTAGGCATGTAACAAAATTGTGGTATATGTCATTGACGTAACTTATATAAGTGGTCATTTTGAACTAACCAGTTTGATGTGTATATAGGTAGAGCCACGTTTATATTCGAAAAGGTACTTGTTACTGATTCATGTAGAGGAAAGCGGTTTTGCGTTTTGTAAGCGCATATTGTAAGTTCGTACTTACCTTGTTTTGAATGTTGTATTTACGTGACTATGTTTTACTCAAAAATTTATATGCAGCTATTTTTCTATGATATATGTTTTGTAAAAATTTTATCCATGACAGTATTATTAGCATCAGTACCAAAAAAACCAAATTTAAAATTGCAGAGTTGTGGTCTACAACTTTGTGCAAATGGTAACAAAGCAAAAGTTTGGTTTCTGTGCTGATGTAAACGGTGAAAAAACATTGAACACACTGCAGCATGTAATGCTGAAATATTGTGGATGCGGATTATTTCATTTTTGCCGTCGTTTTTGTTCTTTGTTGTTATGAAAGAATGAAATTCGGTCAGAAGTGTTAAAACTGTTCTCAAGAAAGTGGAGTTTTTGTAGTGTATAAATGATAGTTAAAATATACATAGTGTTAAAATCTTAAATTATGCTTTTCATTTCATCCTTTTTATTATCATTATAGGATGTAAAAGACAAAAGTCTTGGTTGTTGTAAATAATTTAATGCATCTATTTTTCCATACTAAATCTCTTCTGTTTCTGTATGACTGAACTTCTGTTTCTCTTTGCAATGTAAGGAAGTTTGAGACATGTAGAATGCGCGTATTTGCGTAACTATCAGTCTGTACTTCACATATATCATCGGTAAATTCCCGACTTTGAGTTGGAGATCTCACGGTGGTCTAAATAACATTTTCATATTTGTGTAAAATATATGAAGCTTGTGAGTTCGATGAAAAGTATGTGTATTTTATTTGTTTTCAAGTAATGTTTTGCACTCATGCAGTTATGGTTTTGAAGAATGTATAAAGTTTGTGAGATATGAAGATTTCAAAGTGGTGTTGATAAAGATTCAAGTGTTAGGCCATATAGATTGGTGAATAGGCACCATTGTTTCTGAGGAGCTTGGTTTCTACATCTTCAGTGTAGTCAGTCTGTAGGACCACATTATTGAGTGATACTGTTCATGATAACCAAAGGTAAAGGTAAAGTTCACCCTAGAACAGGCCACGAAGGCCTAGAGGGGAAGAAGAGGTATAGCTCTACTCTTTCTTTAACCTTGGCGTCATGATAACCAAACTTCATAATTTGTGTTTTTCACTGTATGTTATTTGGTCGGTTAAATCAAAGTGAATCAGGAATAGCACATGTAGTTCACATAGTGGAAATGATAATGCCATTCAGAATTCTAGTAATAAAATTTGAAGAGAAAAATTTACTTGAAAGACATAGGTATATGTGGGAAGATGATAGTACAGTACAATAGATATTAACCCTATAAATGTGAAATATAATCTGCTTTATATAAGGACTCAATGTGTACTGCCCATAAACATTCTCCACCTCGGTTATAAAAAAACTAATCAGTTAATGATGTATAAGGTGAAAGTGGCTCTTTGTTCTGACATCTATATACAGCACATAATTAAGTGTCAGTATCATGTAGAATTTTTGAATGTTAAGCTTGGTGGTATTTAAAGTAACTGCTAGGCATTAAAAGGTTAAGGAAGTAGTTTGTAAGGGAGGATTTAACAAGCTTAAGGTAGGCTGTGGTAGCAGATCCTTGTGAACTTGATAGTGAACCTTTGAAAATCATAAAGGGTGAGTTATTGCATGGCCACCTGAGAACCTACAAGCTTCTGAAAGTGGAGCCTGTTACATGAAGTTAATTGGGTTCAGTAATTAGCAATATTACAGTAACATTTTTTTGTAATACCAGAAGTTACAGTTTATTTATTTTATTAAGTTTCTTTACAGGGAAAACTAACCAAATTCCTGTTTGTAATACAAATTTTTTGTTTTTGTTACTACTAGAGCTCTCACTGAAATTGTTGCTGAGTCATTTCAAACCAGTTCTGATTCTTAAGTTCAGTATAAGCCTTATGGCCTCTTGAAGAGAGATTTAACAGAATTGTATAGACATTTGTTTTGTCTGTGCTATACATATCCAGCTGAACACCTTAAGAAGAAAGATATAATAGGTCTAATCATCCATGTTGTAGTATTAACCATGTTACTTGCTAGTTGGGCTCCATAATACTTCATAACTGTAGTCTGCACAGTGTGGTTGCTGCCAGGCTGATCTTGGTATGACCTGACTGACTTGCTGACTTAATAACTAACCAACTAACTAACTAATTCCTTGGATCAGAGCCCTTTTTAAAAGCTGATAGTTCCCCAGCTAATCAAGAAACTCCCTAGATTTTTTGGAACCTGACCGTTCCTTACCATATTCAGCGGAGCTCGCCACTTCTTGCTATCCTGAACCAAATCAGTCTAGTCGATACCCTCTTATCCTGTCTTGAAGATCCAGTATATTATCCTACTATTTACACCTAGCTCTTCCAGGTGGCTTCTTTCTTTCAGGTTTCCCCACCAAAACTCTGCATTCATTTCTCTCCAGTCCTATTCATGCCACCCATCCTCTGTGTTTCATTCTTGATTTAATCAAATAGTATTTGATGAGAATTATGAATCACGAAGCTCATGATTATGCAGTTTTCTGCAATGCCTTGTTACCTCCTGTCTTGTAGGCCCCAGTATGTTCCTCAGCACCCACTTCTTGAAAACCCTTAGTCTATGCTCTTCCTTTAATGTGAGGGACATTGTTGCAAACTCATCAAAAACAACAGGCAATATTATATAGTTTTGTATATTCTAATTGAATAGTCTTGAATAGCATATGGACGCATAAAAAATTCTGGACTGAGTGGTAGCAGGCATTCTTTGAGTTTAGCCTGCTCTTAATTTCTTTATGAATGCAGTTTTGATTTGTTAGTGTCATTCCAAAATATTTAAATTTGCCACATTTTCAAAAGATTTGTTACCTGTCATCTTGTGGTTTTGTTCTGCATTCTGTTTATGAGACATGAATATATATGGTGAAACTCTATTAATCTTAACTGCATGGGACTGAACAGGTGCCAGATTATCGAATATTCCAGATTATCAGACAGTACCCTCACTGACCAAAGTTTGTGCAGGTAATTGTTTGTTACCGCTTGTATACTTGAGCTGTACAACTAATCAGAGGTGTATGCCTTTTGGATATCTGTTTCATATGCCAGTTCAGGGTCTTCAGGGTCCTTTTGTGTGTTTTCTGGACTTCATAGCTGATGGTGGTGGAGAAGGAGGAGAGGCCCCAACAGTTGATGTTCAGAGAGACCGTTTTGAACATGTCCCTGAAATCTGCCTGTTTCAACGATGAAACTTTTTCTGTCAAAGAACAAAACTCCTGGTCTTGGGAATACTCTGTTCAAGTGCTGGATTATCAGGAGGTTAAAGTAAGAGTAGAGCTATACCTCTACTCTCCCTTGGGTCTTCATGGTCTGTTCGAGGGTGAACTCTACCTTTACATATTAATTATGTTATGTTTGTAGGTGAATTATCATGTATGTTTGTCATGCACCTCATGGTCACATAATTCTTCAGTATGTACTTGACAACTGTTGCTATTGTGCTGTTCGTAGACTCAAGATGTCGAGCAGCAAGTGCAGGAATTGTGGCTGCTCTGAAATTGATGTAGATCCAGCCCGTGGAGATGCTGTGTGTACAAACTGTGGGTCAGTTTTAGAAGACAGCATCATTGTGTCTGAAGTGCAGTTTGAAGAAAATGCACATGGTGGAAGCTCTGCACTTGGACAGTTTGTTGCGTCTGATTCCAAAGGAGGTGCAAGAGGCTTTGGTGGTTGTAAGTGACCAAACCGTAATAATATTAGTAAGGGTCTGTCATTTTTTAGAATATGTGAGGAAAATTTAGTGTTTGGGTAAATTACAAACCCTGCATTTCATAAGAATGATGATAGTCCTTATTTTCCTGTGGTTGACCTGTAGGTGAATGTTTCTTAGATTTGATGTTTTAATGGCACCCCTTCCACAGGTCACCTTATTCAAGGCATGTACCTTTGACCCATAACTGTGGAAGCCAAGGGAGTGCAAGGTACTTCATACTAATGCGGACAGTATAATAATGATGTCAAGAAACAATTTAATAGTAATTAGAAATATGATACTGATATTCACAGCCAGCACGAATGGCTCGTAACAACATACAACCTGCGAAGTTCATACCAGGCTCCATGAAAATATAATAGCAGAATGTAACGTGAGTGCACATAACAGAAGAACTTGTGTCATGCTGTCCCTCAGCACCATATGAGGGACAGGCATCCCACAGTTCCTCACCAAAAATAAAGTCCACAAGAACATAGCCAAGAACAAATTTTACTAACTTCTAGGTCCCTGCTAGGTGTCAGAGTGAAGATTGCTCCAGATGGTCAAGGGTAGGTGGAAAGGCAGGGAAGGTGGGTTGGGGGGGGGGGTGGAAGAGTACAGCATTAGTGCCATGTGTAGTAAAAACAAGTTCCTTTAGCACATAGTAACAGATGACATGTTGCTTCATATATTGGTACTTTACCAGTTTTTCAAAGGAATTCACTGCATCCATCTTCAGGGAGGTCCTTGTGGCAACAGCTCCAAAACATTGGTACTTATGTACAAGTCTGCATGGCATCATGAATTTAAGTGAATGTTTCACTAACCAGTTTAATCTGTTGGCTGCTGCTTGTAAGCCATTGTAAATTACTAAGGACAGGAAGTATAAACATGAAGTTGAAATAAAAGAGCACTTTCCATGCAGTTGTAGTTCGGGTTTTTTGTAAGTAAATGGCTTCTGTTTGGTAACAGTAGAGAAGTAATGTGGTTCAATGTTTGACACTTGTCTTCCTTCTTGTGTCTGTTGGTAATTTTTTGAGCAATTGACTTATTTTTACAAAACTTTGTTGGAGTATTGTACCACCATAGAATAATAAACAAGTGTGCTTTGAAATTTTTACCATCAGTGATACCAACATGTTGACAGTTTGGACTTTAATGGTAAGAGTGAGACCACTGCCATTTAATTTAGAGTTATCAGTAAGGATTGTGAAAAATATACAACTTCTGTTAAGATTTTATTTGGGATTGTAAAATAACAAGGTGGATACACAAAATTTATTTTTGGCTCTTGATTTGATGGCAGCAAGTAATGAATTGTAGGATCTGGGCAGGTAAAGTTTGCAATGGCGCTAGCGCTAGAGTATAAACATTCATGCACTGAGTTGGATTCAGTAGAACAGCAAGGAACTTCAAGAAATTACTTAATTTGATTCTTCCATAACACATCTCTGGAGTACAGTGTCCACTCTTGGCCTTCATATGGATTCCATTTTAAAGTAGGCATTGGAATGTCATATTTACTTAGTATGTAGTCATTAACCTTTGAAATTATATATTCTAAAGAAACCGGAACCAGCCTTCCATATCTTGTTTCCTGACTGGTCTGGTTGTATTATTTATAACATATGCCATTACTTAATCATACTGTTGTTTATGTGTAGTTGATTGTTCCATGGAGTTTTTAACTTTCCAAAAGTATTTGCTACTAATATTCCATTAAAACTTCATAAGCACTCTATCAAAATTGGATATTAGTTCCCTGTAGTAAGAGGTCTGTAAGTTTAACTGTCTGTTCCTTTTTCTTCAGCTTTTCATGCTGGGCTTGGAAAGGAATCAAGAGAGATAACTCTCAGAAATACAAAGAGAGCAATAGTTAATTTGGCTCAACAACTACGGTAAGATACAAAGCACATTTTTATATCAGGCATTTTGGACTCATTAGTTTATATTATTGATGATATGTTTGAACTATCCAACTTAATGAGTGGCATGGACAAATGGTGAGGTCAAACTTCTGATAAGGATAATTCTTTGTTTCCTGCCAAGCATTCACTGCAATGAAATGACTCTCATTTTCTTGTGCCAGGTTTGTTCTCTAAGGAAAGATAGTTGTATGGTATCATTCAGTTTATGCATCACTCTTTCCATCTGTCCACCCTGTGTATTGAAAGAACTGATCACTTTTCTTGGCACTGATGTAAATGTCGTGCCACTGGAAACCATGCACCTTTAAACTTTAATTTCTGACTAGAACAGATTAGAAAGTAGTGGGCATCTAACCACACTTGCACCACACCCAGTGATGATCTGTTGTCCTGCTTTTGTTCTTGAGCAGATCAGCAATACCACAGTAGATGTAAGGCCATTTAATTTTCTTGTGTATCTGCTACAAGTGATATGATCAATTAATATCAGAATATGTATGTCTCATTTGACGTTCATAGGGCCGTGCATCATAATATTTCTAGAGTAAAACCAACTATATGCACCAATGTATCAAATTATTTTATTTTGGAATGACGCTCTACATGTTTCGGATGGTCTTTCTGTCCATCATCAGGAGTTCAAGACTGTACATACAGCAACATGCATATGTCAAACAGATACTGCTGTCTGCTTGCTAGCGGATATGAGATGGAACAAGATGGAAAGACCATCCGAAACGTGTAGTGTCACTCCAAAATAAAATGATTTGATACATTGGTGCATCTAGTTGGTTTTATTATAGAAATATATATGTCTCCTTTTAAGTTATAATGACCTGTTAGCAATGCCAGCATGAACGTTTGTGCAACTGGAATGCAAACACATTAACCAAGAAGAAAAAGGATAAAATGAAAAATTTAGTCACACCAGATATAAAAGTAAAACTAAGTGTACATCACAAAAAATTTAATCAAACATATTTAAGTATGATTTTATAGAAATTTTCCTGGGCTCTCTTTGAAGCAGATTAGTAGATTTGTATCCTTAGAGTTTAAATTTTTGCAATTTCATTTTCAAGCAAGAGAAGCACTCCTGACTAATCACTCAAAGGTGGTTTTTCTTATAATTCTCAGTTTTGAGAAGGATCACTCCACCGAACCCACTGTGACAGGGGGAACTTGATGTTACCAGCTGGTTGTCCCTTATTTCTGGGGGTTGACTTTCATCATCATGACACAGCAACAGTTCCTTCCAGTAGCAGCATTGGGCAATCAAAATTAGCAGGGCTGAGTTCAGCCGCACATGCTGAATGAACTGTATGCAGGCTCAGACTGCTAGTACTGTTAAAGGTTGAACTGATTCTGTATTCTGTTTATCTTGTGGTCCTGGAATAAGGAACTTGGCATGTCTCTGCCAAGTCATGGAGTTAACAAAATTCCAGGCTTCATGAACTCCTTCCAGTTTCTTATATGTTTCCAGACAACCATATTTGAAATGCTTGCTAACATGAGAGTTGTATGTCCTTTGAAGAGTACAGCCACCTAATGTGGGGTTCCTAAATTTTTTGGGGTGATAGGTCTTAAAAAATAGAAACTGAAATTATGCACACAACTAAGTCATTAAATCTGTAAAACTTGTAGCTTTCAAAGTCAAAAAACATGATATAAATCTTCTTGGTGTACCAGCTTTGTCAATTTGAAGTTGAAGGCAAATGTTTCTTGGTCCTGCCCTGTCTCCGTCCTCAGGGAATGATGTGAATTAAAATTGTATCAATCCACTAAATAGATAAAAAAAGGTAAAGTTGTTCTTGTACATGCCAGGTAAGCATATAGGGGAGTGGGGGTATAGCGCCACTCATTCCTAACCTCACCTCCTTACGGAAAAGAGCCCTCCCATACCCATTGGAATATGGTTAGGCCCCAAAACTGGTGTGGATGGTTTGGAGAGTCTCTTGACCTTGCTGGAATTTGAACCCCAGGCCTCCAGCATGTAGCCTAATTGCTATACTGACTATGCTGTCCAGGCTACAACTAGATTATTTATTCATTTATAAGTCCTGCCAGCTGCACTGTTTAGACAGATTTTTAAAGGAATGTAGTTGTCATAATTTATTCCAAAACTTTACATGTATATCTGCTATTGCATGCTTTCTTTAAAAGTAAGTCATAGAATAGTGTTGACAAGTGATGGCTTAATTTTGTGCACCTTTATTATGCTGTGAGGATGCAATATTGCATGCAGCAGTGTTAAGAATTTGCAAGTATTCATTATAATGTGAAGGAAAGTCAAGATTTCACTCTTCATGTACCGAGGTCTAGGTTCAGTCCCAGGCCAATCTGTGTGGGATTTATGGTGGACAAAATGGCACTGGAATAGGTTTTTCTTAATGTACTTTAGTTTACCCTTGTCATTATCATTCCACAAATGCTCTGTACTCATATCTCATTCATCAGTTCTCAGTACTGTATAATCTAGACAGTTGACACTACTGTGAACTAAAACACTTCTCTGTCTCTCCCCACTTTATGTAATGCAGAATACAGATTGTGTTGCACTGTTTGAGAACCCCACAACAGGTAGGTCTCATTTAACATGATTTTTTTTTTTGTGATTTCACTTGAATGTGACTCGAAAATTTACACCACTTTTTGAATTTATGTGATAATTTTTGGTTGAATGCAATTTGGCGTAGACAATCTGTGGCTGCACTTGTCTTGTGTTGGAGACTAGCAGAAAGTGGTGCTACTGTCACGCTATCAGTCGTGTGTGGACTGACTATGCTGGTGGTATAATCGCTTGGCTGATGTAGTTTCCCCTTCAACATCATTGGGTTTTGTTAACAAAATGAGTGAGGAATGTCAGTCTACTTCACCTAGTGCAATCCAAATGAAAATCGGCAAAAGACAATCAGTATTGAAGAGAAATTAGATGTAATAAGCCGACTTGAAAAAGGTGAACAAATTGTTGACATATGCCATAATATTATTCACTCATAGTAGCATAAGTACAATTTGTGATAATCCTGATAGAATTACAGAAAGTGCTAAGTCAGGAACTAAAGTGTTTGTGAAGCAAGACTACCATACTCCTATCAGAATGAACCATTCCAAGAACTATGGTTGTGAGTGTGTTACATTTTTGTGTCAATTAGAAACAAATAAATAAAAATATATATTTAATATGTTTTCTTTTGGGTAATTCCCCGGCGTCACAATGCTAATAGCCGACGTTTCGGAATAATTGTATATATACTGTACATAAAATACATATATACTTCACAGATCCATATGTCCATTAGTGGTATAGTCATACACTACATAGGCTAAGGTCATCAGTCCCCTAACCCCCAGGAAATACACTGTTATAAATGGGAATTTTGTGTTCAATTTGTCCTGATGTTTTTCAGGAATGTAGCCCTGGCATAAGACAAGACCTGCCTATATGTTAATATTCCTTATGCCTGCCATTATACAAGGAAATGATCCACACTGTTGGTTCTTATTCAGCAAGCAACATTTCTATATCGTGCCTGTCACTTGGTTCAGATATTTTGTTTTTCCATTCTCTGCATCCAAGAAATGAATATTAACCAGACAAAAAGAAAAAGAAAGTGTATTTTTGCTATTATATACTCACAAATTTAAGTGGTTGCTTAACCTTAAAGTGTCCTATGGTGATTCATATATTAACCATAATTATTTCGTTCAAAGGTTGAATCAACACTGCATAGACACAGCATTTAATTTCTACAGAATGGCATTACAACGTCAGCTAACAAGAGGCAGAAAAAACACCCATGTGGTTGCTGCATGTGTGTACATGACCTGCCGGACTGAAGGAACTCCACGTATCCTTACTTACTTACTTACTTACTCTGTGGAGCAGAGTCCTTCTTGAGAAGCTAACGGGTTCTCAGCTAGTCAGGAAATTCCCCACGTTGCATGGAACCCGAAAGTTCATTATGGCTTTCACAAGTGCCCGATACCTGTCAATATCCGGAGCCAGACTGATCCAATCCAAGCCCCCACATCCCATTTCCTTAAGATCCATTTTAATATTATCCTCCCATCTATGCCTGGGTCTTCCAGGTGGTCTCTTTCTCTCAGGTTTCCCCACAAAAACCCTGTATACACCTCTGCTTTCCCCCATGCATACTACATGTCCCGCCTATCTCATTCTTCTCAATTTGATCACCTGAACAATGTTGGGTGAGGAATACAGATCATTAAGCTCCTCATTATGTAGTTTTTCTCCACTCCCCTGTTATCTTGTCCCTCTTAGGCCCAAATATTCTCCTCAGCACCCTATTCTGAAACACCCTCAGCCTACATTCCTCCCTTAATGTCAGTGTCCAAGTTTCACACACATACAAAACAACAGGCAATATTATAGTTCTGTATATCTTAATCTTTGTATTATTAGTTAACAACCTGGAAGACAAAAGATTCTGCACCGAATGATAGCAAGCATTCCTTGCCTTTAGTCTTCTCTTAATTTCTTCCTGAATAGAATTTTGATTTGTTAAGTTTGTTCCCAAATATTTGAACTCTTCCATACTTGCAAAGGACCTATTATCAATCCTTACATTGTGACTTCGTCCTGCTCACTGATCTTGAGACATGACCATGTACTTAGTATTATCAGCATTTACTTTTAGAGCTATCTCCTTTCTAACGACTACCAAAGCTTGTGTTTTTTTCTCTATAGTACATACACTTCTGCCTAATGTATTAACATTATCAGCATGAACCAAAACCTGATGTGTACCATTTAATTTCAAACCATCCTGGTTTATCTGAACTATCCCACTGGCATACTCTAAAGCTAAGTTGAAAAGGAATGGCGATAAGCATCTCCTTTTTTCAAAGCATTCTTAATAGGAAACATGTCAGACAAGTGCTTGCCTACCCAGACTCTGCTATAGGTTTCATTCAGAAACATTTTTATTAGCCTTACCAGTTTCAGGGGGATACCAAACTCAATGAGAATATTATACAAGACCTCCCTCCTAACTGAATCATAAGCTTCCTTGAAGTCTATAAATGGCTGATGCACTGCTTCATTGTATTCCCATTTTTTCCCAAGTATTTGATGAATGCAGAATATATGATCAATAATTGACTTGTTGTGTCGAAATCCACATAGATGATCCCCAATAATTTCATCTGCATATGGAGTTAACCTTGACAGTAGGATGTTGGATAAAATTCTGTATGTAGTTGACAGAAGTGATATGTTTGTATAATTACTACAGTCTGTTTTATCACCCTTCTTATAAATAGGTAAAATTACTGACTCCTTCCACTCCTCAGGCAATTTCTCCTTATTCCAAATAGAAAAAATAAGTTACTGGATTTCAGAGTGAATTGTTCTACCCCCTGCTTTAATCAATTCTGCTGGGATTTGATAAATACTTGGTGGTTTATGTCTTTTTAGCTTTTCTATATCCATCTCAACCTCCAAGGCATTGGGCTCAGGCACTAGTGGTTCTGCTGTATGTATGTTTGTCTGCCTAACATCACTAATCCCATGGACATTGAACAGCTGAGAGAAATGGTTCCTCCACCTAGCCAAAATACTGTGGCAGTCTGTAACCAAACCATCTCTCTCAACCTTTACTATACTAGTTCAAGGCTGGTAACCCTTCTTAAGGTCACTGATGCCCCTATTCAAGTCCCTCATATTTTTTACCTTACTGTTAGTTTCAGGTTCATCAATTTGAGCCTTCAGATATTCCTTCTTTTTGTTCCTGAAATGTTTACTAGCTTCACATCTTACATTGTGTAGATTATATACATTGCTTTGGTTTGGATCCTGTAACTAGTGCATTCTAGCCTGCTTCATTTGACCTAAAAAAATGTAAACATTCATCATTAAACCATGGTTTATGCTGCTTGAATTTGCACAGAACTAGACTCTCTTTAGCTGAGGTTTTGATATTCTCTTTTATGTTTTCCCAAGCTCTGTCTATGTCCTCACTATAAATTAATAACATATAAATTTCTGTGTGAATTTCTCCATTTTGTAGCAAATGCTGCACTTGATGCTTCAGATTGTCTTGTAAGGTACTCCAGTGACCACTTAAACAATACATTTCAGACTATGTACATTCCAATGCAAGACACTGCTGTAGATAAAAGTCTAATAAAACTTCATAAAAGGCTTTAATTCATTCAGTTCAACCAACCAAATAAGCCTGTTTCAGCATAACATACTACAAAATATGTGAGAGCAGTGGTAATTTTACACAGTTTCGAATATACAGTGGGCAGAAAGCCGGGGATCAGAGCCTTCCTGTACATGAGGCTGTTGTGTTGGAATTGATAGCTCCCTACCTATTCTCCAGAGGTTACCACTTGAATATAGATGACTGGTATTCATCTCCACCTCTCTTTGAGAAGCTGTTACTGGCAAACAAGGATGTTGTGGGGACACTAAGGCTGAACAGAAAGAATAGGCCTGCAGAATTAAACAAGCAAAGCTAGAGAAATGATATGCTATTGCCATATACTATCACAAGATGATGGCTGAAGAGTGGCAAGACAAAAGACCTGTTACCATTCTGACAACAATGCATGACAACATTGGCATGGTGGAGCAAAGACAAGCAGGAAAATATGGGAATCAATCAAGAAACCAAAGCCTGTCCTTGACTACAACAAAGGTATGGAGGGGACAGAATGGACCAACAGCTTAAACCCTACCCTATCATGCACCGCTATCTGAAGGCGTATAAGAAGATAACGTCACTGAATTAAGGTACAACCATTTCAGGCCAGTCTGAGTGGAGGAGTTAAGGGAAGGACTGATAATGCTGAAATATGCAAGACGAGGTTGTCCAGCAGCTGATACTCCTGTTAGGCTTCAGGCAGCTCACTGGGCCCACTTTCGACAGTATATAGCCCCAAATCCTGTGAAGACCAACCCATCAAGGCAGTGTAGGGTGTGTTCAAACAAGAAAATCAAGAGCTAGCAGATGGGAATGTAAAGTATAAGTGGCCCTCCATATTCCTGAATGTTTCAAGATTTATCTTACAAAAAAGAATTAGCAGGAAAATTATTGCTATAAATATATAATATTTCTGAAGTGGCTGTATATTATGTGTGACATTTACATGAAAGGATTGCATATTCATAAATAAAACATTGCAAGATGTAATGAGAAGCAGGTTGTAAGAGTGAGTGTGCGAAAGGGATGGGGATTTAAAAATTAGTATCTTGCAGCAGTTGTAGGGAGGTACCAGGTGGTATGCGCAGTGGTTAATAAGCTTGAGACAGACAGTAGGAATATTAGAAGCAAGTATGGTGGTATAAGGAATTTAAGGAAGGTTACCAGCCTAGAATTAACTTGGTGAAGGGTGTCAAAGGTGATTACAGTATACCAGTTTAATGATAATATGCAGGCCATAATACATACAGCTGACTGAGCTATTAATGCTGAGTATAGATCTTTTGAGGACACAGTTGCTTTTGAAGAGCTGAAAAGGTATGTCACCAGGTATTGATCAAATTACAGTAAAACTGATCCAAGTACAAGGTGAAATATTATGTTCAGAAATATATATATATATATATATATTAGTTCTGTCTGGAATAAGGAATAACTGCCTCAACAGGAGCAGGAAGCTATTGTAACTGTTTTTATAAGGGTGCTATAAGTGACTTTTAGTAGTTATCGGGGTATAATCCTGCTATAAGTCAGTTAAAAAATTTTATCCATCATTCTGTTTTCCTAGCATATGTTGTGACACTTTGTGGCTCGGAAAAATTTCTATTAAAACACCAACAGCTTTTAGCACATCAGCAGCTTGGATGATTATAAATTGTCTTTGAAAGTGTACTTCAAATGTAGACAAATTACTGGGGATTAACAGTGTGGATTTTGACAAAGATCATCTACAGATCATGTATCTGCATTCATCAGATAACAGGCAATGAAATGGAAATATACTGGGACATGTCAGTGACTTACAAGAGTTCAAGAAAACCTATAATCACTTATTAGGAGGGAAGTTTTGTATAATATTTTCATGAAGTCCTCCAGCAGCATTTTTGTCAGCACTGGAGGGCATCAACACTGTCAGAAGTAATTCATTAAGTTTGACGTTGATGATAAGATGATGGACACCCAAACTGGTAGTGAGAACAAGGTGTAAGGGGTTCAGCAATAAGTGAAGAAGCAACTACTTACTATAATGGACATGTGGAGTAAGTGAACTACAGTACATTGTCAATGTAGCACATCAAAGTAGGTTACAATATTATTTTACTGCATTTAATTTCAGTAGTTGCATACATTTTCTTTCTTTCTTTCTTTTTTTTTAAATTTTTTTACATTCATTTTAAATTATCCCTTCAGAAATGTAAAATCCAAGTTTGACTGTGTATAGAATTATAATTTTGCCTGTTGTTCTGTATGAGTCTCTTACACTTAGGGAAGAATACAAACTAAGGCCATTGGAGAACAGGTTTTTAAGGGCAATGTTTTCATCTACTGGGATGGAGTTTACAAGAGCATTGATAAAACTGCAAAACAAGGAGTTTCATGATTTTTACTCACCAAATATCATTAGAATACTGAAGTCAAGGAGAATGCAGTGGGAAAGGACCAATTAATGGAGCAGTTACTTTTAATTTCCATTGTAGTACAGATTTATTTGAAATACTTGAAACAGATATTTTTATTAAATTGACCTTAATGGAAGTTCAGATATGTTGATTGATTTCAGCGATGTCTTGCAAATATGTGTTTATGAACTTGGTCGCACCTACTTAAGGCTGTCCCAAGCTCTCTGCATCAACATTCCATCTATGGGTGAGTACTACTACAATTTACAATTTCTATCCACTGAAGAGTATTTGGTGTGCTACAAGGAAGCATTCATTCAGAAAAGAATACTCTTCAGCTTTGACATTGAACTATCAACTTTCATCACAGCTTTGATATCATTGTATTATATGGTAATCTCATATATGAGTATAATTGTGATTGATACAGGAGTCATGAAATCAAGTTTTGTAAGTTATGTAAGTCTATAAATTTTTGTCCTTTTCATGTCACTTAAAATATCTAGCAGATGAATGTAACGTTACCATATCTTGGAGCTCAGGAAATCCCTGGTATCATGTTGTATAAAATTTTGTCTTGGTTTCTAGAATCTTTGAGAGTAGTTACAGTTTGTTTGTATCTGTTTGTAACTTGAGTTGAAAAGTTATTGAGGTATAGAGTTGCTCGTCTCCAGCAGTGGAAAATCTCAACACTAAAAATTTTGTTCGCTAGGCATTTGCAATCCTGTGACTGTGAACTATGGTGAATGTTCGGTAGACATATCACTGGCAAAGCCATTAGGTGTGACAAAATTTGGCTTCTATGCTGAGTATTGTGTAGATCAGCCCACATGAATATCTACATGTCCAAGGAAATTTTGTCCTCCTGTGCACGTTGAAACACTTTATAGAACAACAACAGTAGAATACAAACTTATGCAGAGAAAAGTCTGTATTTTTTGCATGAATATTTTCAAATTACAGCATGTGATGATTGCCAGATTGAATATTCGTCACAAATGGAATTAATGATTATAAATGATTACACAGTAACAAGGTGTCATTTCTTTTTAAGAACAGGCACCGAACTCCTATGCGTAAACTGCTTTCAGTACATCATGCATGACATTTAAGTTACGTTTATCTCTGTGCGTTACACTATGAACTGAAGGCACACAGAGGGCATGGTGGTAAAACCCCACAGTCTTAATTGTGGCTTTAGGTGAGATATCATCTTCATGTTTGTGCAATCTGTGGACAACAGTCCCCACTATCTGTTTGACTGAAGGTTGGGTGGTACTTGCTCATGGATGTAGTGACATTGGAGACAAAAGAAAGCTATGATGGCTCCAATTTTATAACCTTTACTAAAGTAATTACTTAATAAAGTAATGACATCTGAATAAAATGTTAATGCTTATCATGGTGCTGAAAATGTAAAGTACAGGACAAGTAATCAGTTGTACCAATCCAGATAATGGTCAGCATGATTTTAATATATAATTCCAAACTAACAAACCCACTCCATGGAGTACTGTCCCCTTGGGAAGCTAACAGTTGCTCAGTCAGTCATATTTCCTGCACTTCGGAGAATCCAAAGTCTCATTTCTGTATTTGGAAGAACCTGCCACAGGTCTCTAAACTCAACCAGGCGAAGTAAGTCTACTCATCCTATTTGTTTACCATAAATATTAATATTATCCTTCCTAGGTCTTTTAGGTGATCCCTTTCCTTCATGTTTTTCCACAAAAACCTCATTTGCATAGCTGTTCTCTGCCATGTATTCCACATGTCTTACTCATCTAGTCTTTCTTGATTGAGCATCCTAGTACCATATTTGGTGAGGAGTGAAAATCATTAAGCTCATTAATGCAGTTTCCTCCAGTCTTCTGTTACTTCTTCCCTCTTAGGTTCAAGTTTTCTCCTTAGAACCCTGCTGTCAGACACACATTCACATCCATATGTAACAGAACAGCCAAAATTATACACTTGGGTATTTTAATGTGTATGTTTTCAGATAAAACAGGGGAAGGTAAAATATTCTGAACTGAACAGTACAATACAAAACTACTAATCAATTCTTTTTCCTCATATTCATAGCTTACTTTGTGAAGTGAACAATTCTAATTAAAGAGTATTAGCCTTCAGACACACTGATGTGAAAACCTCTCACCTTGCAGTTCTAAGTAACTACAATAATCGGAAGGTAGGAGCAGGAAACTAGTGAATTTTGAAATTGCAGGAACCTTCTGTTACCTTCAGTACTGATAGACTGTAAAGGAAGTTGTTTTTTAAATACATTACAGAAGGCATGAAGGAGTCACTTTTATTTCAACTCCTTATCTTCAGTACATGCATATGAGTAGAGAGAATTACAGTACTTACAGTTTATATGAAATCTGTGCACTGGACAGAAAGTTGCTATGTTTTTACCCTGATCATTTCATTTACACAGACAATGAAAAGATGGGAGATAGTAAACCTCATTTATCAGGTTTAAAATGCAACTTGTTTGTCATACATTAATATGGGGAACATTTTACCCTTCTTATAGACAAACCTGAGATGAGAATATATCACTTGAGACAGAATGTTGAAACAACTGAAGAAAGAGAAACTGACAGAACTATACATAATGATACAAATTTAAATGCAGAGCAGACAGAAACACATAGAGCAGTTTATTAGAAACTGGCCAATCTTGTTTTATCACTTATTGACTACATTATACTATAGTATTCAGAGAGTATATAATTATCTTATGGAGACACATGAATGTATATTTGTTTATGATGTATATCTTGCCTGGACAAATGGGCAAATAATTCTGTGATGTAAGTGACTATATTACAGTGACATTCATGGTCTTATGTTCGGACTGGTAAATTTTCTGTCTCTTTATTAGCATAATACACTTCTCACAACTTTTTAAACGGAATTAAGTTATGTTCCTCCCCATACCTATTTATGATCTGTAAAGGGACTAGTCTCCATGGCTGTAATAACTGCAACCCCATGATCTTTTATTACTAATTACCAATCAGTAATGTGATCTATACTGTTTGTCTTGTCCTCATGCAAACTGATACTGGGATAAATAGTGGTATATGGTGATGAAGGGAATTCATCTTTTTATATATAGACAAGATTGATTCATTATTTGACCACGAAGGCAAGCTGTTTATGTAGATTAACATAAGTATGCAGCTGATATTCCTGTGCATTATCTGTTTATAATGTTTCTATAAATGATGTAAGATCCTGTGTGACTTAGAAGGAATTGGCAGGACTGTCTTTATTTCCTAATGAAAGTAACTTATAACTTATACAGTGATTACATTAAACTGCATGACATAATGATTTACATTTAAGTATGCATTCTTTATGTGACACTGTTCCATATTTTCAAAAATGTGTATGAACTTTAATGTGCATACTTCTTATAGCACATTGTTTTAAACGCTGATCATTCAAGCCAAAATCGTATATTATACCTCTGTTCTTTATTTAAGTCAAATCTTATGAAGGGTCCCCTATTTTGTGACTTCATCATTGCATATCAAATTGTATACATGTTCTGCATGCTCTAGAAAGGCAAATTTATTGAATTAGAAACCATTCTACTTAAGGAATGAAACTATTCAAATGACTATATGAAATATTTTAAAATGGTTTTCAAATCTTCCTATTCTGCTGAATTGTTTTTTGTGTAATAGAAAACTGCTTCAAGATTCTTACAAAGTGTCATCAATCAAATGAATGCTCATCCAGGACTACTAACATCACAACTAAGAATGCTTTAGATGAATAAGCATATGTTTCAACACAAGAAAAAGTACAATGACTGTGTATAAATTGACACAAGTGCATATATATATATATATATATATATATACATACACACACACACACACAGTAGAACCCCCACTAAAGGAGACAAGCTTTTTTTACCTCTAACCATGTGAAATCTTAAATGGGGGTTGGGTTAGAATCCAATAGAAAATTAATACTCTGGTTACACTCCAAATTTAAACCCTATGGCACTCTGCTTCAGTACATTTTATATTTATTTTATGGGACATAAATGAAAGAACTTCAAAAATGAGCTGCTTGACCCTTGAAGATGGGACTGACAGGTTGTTCCAAAACATCAGTATGGAACTACCACACTACAATGCACAAAATCCCAAAAGAGGCATAACTAAAATAAATTAAAATTATAGTTGCTAATGTGAGTCTAGTGTTCTGTCAGCACAGTGTATGACAAACCAGTCATAAGATAGCTTACATCCACAATTCATGAACATCTCATAGCGGTGTTGAGTTAGAAATATGCCTATGTCATGGATCTTGCCATGGGGATTTTGATCAGTCATGCATAGCTTAACTTCTGAGAATTGACAACACACTGCTGTAATAGTCCACTGTCGTTTCTGTTGCTGCGTGTTCGTTGTGCATAATCACAGTATTATTTGTGCAACCAAAATTCCAAAGTTGTAAGTAAAACTCTAAACCGAGGCTCTAAACTGGTGTGGGGACTGTATTCTCATGTCCTAAATTTGAGAAATGCCTAAAATTAAGTAAAATTACACATAGTGTATTGTGGGGGTATGGCTGGCAACATAAAAAATTAATCTAAACTGAGGAAAAATCGTACATTGAGAGACCTGAAAGTGGGATTCTAACGTATATATTTGTAATGCACACTTTGCCATACCAAGTTCTATACAAATGTAGAACTTTGTATGGCTTAGAGACTGCACTCAAGAAGTTGTCACTACAGAACATTATATGTCAAAGATGGAATGTAGAGAGACAGATCCTGTATAAGCTGCACACAGAAAGTTTGCAGAAATAACTGTGAGGGATCAGGCTCAGCATATCAAGCTAATGTGTGTCAAAATTTTACCCATGCCAACTGTTGCACTACCTGAAATGGCAACACATTCTTTTCATTGTTTTAACAGTTTCACACATTAACTGTAACAGCATATTCTGAGTCAGTATGGTACAGTTCTGAAACAGAGAACACCAATGAACATGGCACCACTAACATTATGATGTTATAATGCCTCAATGTTCTCACATCAGGTAGTAGGCAAGAGCTGTACCTTGTGGCTTGGACAAACGTTGGAGTTTTATGGGCCCATAATATGTGTTTTGTTGGCCGCCAGTAGTCTAAAATTTTTTTCTCATTTGAGAAGGAAAAAAACCACAGTTTTTAAAATGTTCGGGTTTAATGGATATTAATGTTCGTCTGAAGCTGGAGAAGGGCCATAGAATATTAATTCAGGTATCTGCCCACCTTGGACTCCTGTCCCATTTGTGCTTTCAGATGAACATTGGAACTGGAAGGTTACACATCCAACAGTCACTTCACTCATACCTTCCTGACCAAAGTAGCTCAGTTCACTGCCATCTAGAATTGCTGATGCAGTGTAGAAAGACTCAGGCTCTATCTGAATAGGATGCTCGAAGTAAACATGGAAAGTATTGCTTGACCCATCTGAAAAGAACTTTGTGTTGTTTTCTGCCATGACTCGACCCAGACGCTTTAGCTCAATTTTAACATTGTAATCAGCAGCTCCTCCAGATGATCCATACAATCCAAATCCCACCACGAAGATCCTTTTGTCAACGCTGAATTGAATGCTATCACAACGTCCCCGATAACGCCACTGATTACTTCGATATGCACACGACTGGAAACGGTGGCAAACCTGTTAAACACAGAAAACGATACTTCAGTAACTTCACTTCCAAAAACAGAAAACTAGTTCTTACATGTGTATGGTTCATGCACAATTTGGTAATTTTCTAAATATCTTGAGACTAAAATTATAAGTGGCAAACTACAGTTTATGTACCTGAGGTTTAAGGCCTGCACGTGACTTTATGGGGTAATTGAGCTGTGGCTTGTTATGTGCTGTAAAGTGGAGGAAGATATCAATTGTTTCTTGTAGTGTAAGAATCCCTAGTTGTGCAGCTCCATTAGCAAACTCCTCTAAACTCATTGTGGGTATGCGCACCAGGTACAAAGCACTGCCCAGAACACCACGTTTGTTTTGTGGAGTTGCTTCCAATTCACGTCGTCCACATTCAGCAGCCGCCCAATTGAGTGCTGCCTCAAACAGATGCATCTCTTTACAGTTGAGAGTCTCACGGGCCAGAACAGATTCCAGTGTGTGAATATCGATGTCCACAAATCCCTCTGACCGCAAAGCCATTTCAGCCTTTCAAATATAGAAAAATATGTCAGGACAGAAAATTAATCAGAGATACTAGGTAGACCACATAGTACAAATATAAATCTGAGTATGGCTTGCATGTGCCACACACACAACACTGCTTTGGAACATGCCCACATTGCAGATATCCTTGATCAGAAATACACATTTTTAGCTGTCTAGAACTACCATGTATTAACTTAAAACAATGTTTAATAACTGAAAAGTAAGGAATAAAACCATAATTCAAGCACTGACTAGGGAGTATGCTGAATGCCCTAAGAAAACCATACAGGGTAAACATGTGGCATCAGTAATTGTGGTAAATACAGTCTATTAAAAATGTCTATATTGTACTGGGAATTCTTTGCAGTAGAAACATTAAACAGGGTGAGATTTGAGGTTTTCCGGCAGTGACTAGGAAAAGTAATGTTTTCTGTAATGCAGCGCTACATAGCTTGGCAAAAAGCTACCTTACCTTCATCCTTCACAACGATAAAGATGGAGCCACCAGGTTCCTCTTAAACATCACTAAATTTCTACCTTGCTACATGATGTCACATCCAGATGACAGTATTATTCATAAACAGTATAGTTCAACCACTTGATCAGTGTACTTGAAGGTCTAAGTAAAACTGTGTTAAATATTAACTTGGACCTAAGTTGCTCCCATGGCATGTAGGTTTATAGGAAGCTTTATGCATTCTTAACTTGAAATGTTAGCTTCATGCTTCACGTATTCCACCAATGAATTAGTTTCTTTCTTCCTTCCATAATCGGCACTAAACATTTCTAATAACTGACAGCTTATGAATAAAAGTAACAAGACAAATGGGCCCCATTTGTCTTGTTACATGTGGTGCTTCTGCCATAAATAAGAATAATTTATACTACCTTATTACAAGCACAATTTCAAGCGAAGACAGGACGGTTGTGAGAATGTTGTATACTACCTTATTAAAAGTACAATTTCAAGATGAGAGAGGAGAGTTGTGAAAGACTTGTTTAAGCTGACTGATATACACATAATGGGAATAAAACATGTTTATGTTTTTGTGTCTTCTGAGAAGTTAGGTGAGAGTCTGTCTGGCCTGCCTCATTTGAGGAACTAATAATAATGAAAGTTCATCAGAGTTCTGGGAAAAAGTCATAAAGTCTATTATCTACTATTCTGACATTGAAGCTTTAACATCTGGCATTGCTTATGTTTTTAATTGCACAATAAAATGCAGTTTAGCTCAAGAACAAACATGTGTAAGTAGCACACTGACTGTCCTATGTGAGTCAGAATTAGTTTACTGGTTGCAAATGTATGTTACATACGTTGTTGCTGTTGTTGTGGTCATCATTTTTGTTGTCATTTTTTGATGGTGGTGGAGGAAGGGTGGGGTGGTGGGGTGAGATTACAGATTGCAAGTTAAATTTGTTGGGTATGACTTCTAGGTTTTGTACTCTCACCATATTTGTTGTTAATTTATTACAGTTTTTCCCACACAAATTGTAAGAATGCATGTAATCTACAAGGAAGTCTCAAAAATTAAGATAACAAACACTCTGATGCCAAGAACTTTATTCAGAATTATATATATGTATGTGTGGCACATGGGTAGCAGCTGGTGCACATCAGGCTTTGACATTGTAACCGTTGATTTTTGCGCATTTGTCCCACCATGGCACCAAGGTTTGTTATTCCAGCACTGAAGATGTGGGTGTTAAGTGCCTGCAGCTATGAGGTGACAGCTTGCTTCACACTGGCATCTGTTGCAAATCACTTGTCAGCCAGGTCCTTCTCAAGGGGTCCAAAGAGACAGTTTTACTGGGCCCGATACTGCCAACCAGACTTTTTGACTGGTTACAGTGCCATCCTCACCTAACACCCAGTGATTATCACTTCTTTGAACCCCTAGAGAAGTACCTTGCTGGCAACTGATTTGCAACATATGCTGATATGAAGCAGCTGTCATGTCCTGGCTAGAGCAACTTGGTCCCCATTTCTTCTTTGCCAGAATGCAAGCCAGATACCCAAGGTTGGACAAATGCTTAAAAGCCAGTGCTGACTATGTGGAAGTGTGATGCATACTATCTGCTGCCCATGTGCCAGCCATGTACACATTCAAGTCTGAATGAAGTTCTTGGCACCAGAGTGTTCATTACCTTATTTTTTTGGAATGACTCTGCACCTTCATACATCACTTTATACTCCTGGGTTCAATGGCCCATTAGTCATTACTATGAAGCAGAAATTTATGTGAACATTTTGGGATTTTACCTACTACAAATAAATTACCTTAACAAAAGATAAACATTTTTCAGTTTCCAGTTTTGGATTAAATGAGACAAAAGCAGACACTATACATGAATACCTGTGTGTGTGTTCCTATGCCCATCTTGAGTGTAACTTGTCAAGTATTTTTCAGACTGAAAAATGTTTTGAACTAGAGTTGTAGAAATAAATGAAACACATTTTATGCTCAATATAAATTTTCCACGAGTTTACAGTTTAGAAGATAAACAAAAAGGAACAAGTGCCCCAGAATTTTTATGTTGTGTGTACATTTCGAACTCTCATATTCAACATGTTGATACGTTCAAGTTTGGGCTAAAATCATGCAAAACTAATGGACTCTGCACGGAGACATAACGTGCACTTTTGGGCATAGTTTGAATGAAATTAACACATTAAATATGTATTGAAACAAAAAATATTCAGAATAAAACTTGTTAATAGAAATGGAGCATTTTATGTCCATTACACTTTTTGCATAAGTTGTAAAGTGTTGAGATGAACAAAAGGAAAGGAGTGTGTAAGAACTGTTAAGCTGTGTTCTTCCATAGAGAGCAGTGTACACAGAATATAAAAATGTTTAATGAAATATTATTTGTTGGTGTGATAATGGGAAGTGGTTAACCTTTGGGATAATTGGTTTGATTTAAGAGTTAATTTGGTACATATTTGCAAAATAGCGTGTGACTAACCAATAAGACACCCTTTTATACTCTTGATCCATAACTGGGGCTTCACTTCTGGCCAGAAAATTGATGTGACCTGAAGTAAGGGTGTTTAGCGCAATTTCCACTGCCTTGGCTGACACAAACATGCAATTTACTATCTTGTCTCAGTTTAGAGGAAACCAGAATCATTTACATATTTCATGGAATGGATTATTCAGACCACATATGAAACAGTATTAGGTCTAAAACCACTTCAAAATAATTTCAGCATGAAGATTCAGGTTGTCTGGGATGTCATGTTGGCACTGTTTACTAACATTTATTGACCAGCTGTAATATCAGACCAAACAGAGCAATAAAAGGTTGTAGATGGGGGTGGGGAGTATTCAAAAATACTGGGTAGACTGAAAAATATTTCAGGCAGAAGTGGATTCCATTAATAAAATGAATATTTTATATTAGTACATTTCCTTCACACAATGTGTTATTTTTGAGATAATGGCCATGATATTCCAAATCTGACGTCAGACAAATGCGTGGTATAATTTATAATTTTCCAGTTATGTTTGATATATGGTTTGGAGGCTGAATTATGTGAGATAAGGAGTTTAAATGTCACTTATTCCTTTGGTTTGTGTAGATACCATTTTTGTCTTTTAACAGCATGTAATTGTTATTTGTAAAGTAGGAAAATATCAGTTGACAGCTGCATTGCAGGTTTCACTGCCAATATTTGAATTTAGAAGGAGCATGATATGGCTGAGAATAGGCATGTTAAAAATCTGAAGGGTGAGAGCATCTGACTTCTCTGTAGGTATTTATTAAATGTTTGCTATCAATAGTGTTCCAGAATGTCAGAAATCTGAATTGTTCTGTGCCACATACTGTACATATGACTCAAAATTAAAAGCCTTGTTAGTAACATAGTGCCTGTTAATTTCTTGCTGTTACAGACATAAAATAAGGTTGTCCAAACTATAAAATTTTAGTGGAGTGCAGACGGTTGGTATCTGTGATATGTTAACATATGTAAACACAGTAATTCAACCAGAGTGTAAATGAAAGACAATTACTGTGCATTTTTTTTTTGGTTTATGTTATATGATTACAGTTACTGTGCATTAAGTACTATTCACTGTATCTGTCGACTGTATGTCATTCTGTATTGAATCCGACACGTGATAGGAAAAGTCATTCCAAATTTCATGACGAAATGTGTTACAAGGAAACTGAAAATAGCAATGTACCTACATGTTTGGCTTGTCAAATTGAAAATATGATTGAACTGGCACACAGTGTACAGCTTATATCCAATTACCCTTCAAACAATAATAGCATGACCACAAAATTCATTGTGGTTTACAGGACTTCCTTTATCAATAATACAGGATGTCCAATCCAATTAGTGTCAGGAATGTTGAAATACTGCCTTGAAATTCTGTTTTCTATGAAAATTTATATTTTCAATGATGGGGGCTAAATGTTTAAAATTAACTCAAACAAGTGTCAAGAAAGTCATAGCTGTTGTATTAGTGGAATAAAAGGTCCTTAATGTTTGAAATTACCATCTTAAGAACTGAACAATGTACATAGAAGAAAGTATTGGTACATGCCCATTATTGTCTGCACAGTTTACAAAACTACTTTCTAAAATAACAGAATCCAAAAGTTGAAGGCTGCTGATACCAAAGCCTGTGTGGTGTCTATGGATATGATCTGGAGTCAATTGCTTGCACTCTCCATTTTGGTTCTCTAAGATTCACCTTCACATCCACAAGTGCACCTATGTGCTGTCATGCTACATTTTATGAATGAAATGGTTCTGCTATCATCTGTGACACTGTATGATACAGAAATTGCAAAATACGCAGCTGACACTCAAAGACCAGTGAAAATACTTTTCTTATATTCATATATATTCACCAACACATGCACATTTTTTAAATGACACTATAAAACTTTAATTTGTTAAAATAGTTAAAATCCGACATGTTTCGGTTTATATTTAAACCATCTTCAGGGAGCTATTAGTTCATGCTAAAGTTACTTATATCGCTTGTTGCTATGATGGGATTGTGGTAGCATGTCGTTCCTTGTTTGTGATGGGTTTGGATGTTGTATAATACTTCTCTTTGCACAGTAAAGCAAGGAGAAGTATTATACAACATCCGAACCCATCACAAACAAGGAACAACATGCTACCACAATGCCATCATAGCAACAAGTGATACAAGTAACTTTAGCATGAACTAATAGCTCCCTGAAGATGGTTTAAATATAAACCGAAACATGTCGGATTTTAACGATTTTAACAAATTAAAGTTTTATAGTGTCATTTAAAAAGTGTGCATGTGTTGGTGAATATATATGAATATATGTGAATATGCACGGTGAAAACTGAAAATATACTTTTCTTACTTCATAAATCAGGATAAAAATTACAATCAATTTTCATAGGGAAGTTTCTGGGGAAGGCTACCTGAAGTGAGGGAAGGACAAGGATGGATTAATTTCCTCCACCAATTCCTCGGTCTTCTAAATGACTGCTTTCTAACAGGTTTCCCCACCAACATTAGGCATTCTTTCTTGTTTCCCTCATCGTAAGCTAAATGTCTAGCTGATTAAGATGTTTGATTTCACTTCCCAGAAAGTACTGCATGTAAACACTCAGTGTGGCATTTTAATTGAAAACTTGTTGCAAAAAATAAATATATTTTCACAGCTGATGCTGGCATTAATATGGCTACTGAAAATCCAGAAATCCTGATACTGCAGCACTTGAGTAAAATAGTCCCAAGACCAGATATGTAAGATCTGACTGGAACTTCTGCCATCAGTAGATAACTTATTCTGTGACTTTATGATATCTGGACTTTTTTGAGCCCATTGAGCTGTAATAATGGCTTTACAAGATCCCAAGATGAGTAAACGAGGTACTGTTGGGAAGAGAAAACACACACCATTGATGATACCTCAGAAACTTGAAATAATTACGAGGTTTGAAAGTGGTGAAGCTGAAGTATGGTTATGACTTCATACAACATTATATTGTCAACTGTGTATGATACAAAGAAACAGAAGGACCAATTATGGTTGCTTATGGCATCAAGTGGAAGTGTGAAGGGCCTTTTCAAGCACCAGATATTGAAAGAGTCTAAATTAGCACAGTTGGACAAGATGTTGTATAGTGGTTTACAGCAATGTGTTTTAAAGGAAACCCTGTGACTGTGCCTAGGATAACTGAAAAAGCTAAGTCCGTCTGTGATGAAATGAAAACAACTGATAAGTGCAGATTCTGTGAGGGTTGGCTGCCGATAAGCCAGAATATTTGATAATCTTAAGCTTGTCTAATTCTGTGGGTGCCAGACTAAAGGATTCTGCTATAATTTACTGATATGAGATACAAGTGACTACAGAAATGTTATTATTTGGACTGTACTCTTATAAGATGATAATGCTCATCTAGTACGGACTATATGCACTGAGAATACGTTCACAGCATTCTGCATCAAAAACCATCTTCTGCCCCATGAACACATGTTCTCAGAGTACGCCATAATCGAGATTGCAGTAATTCTAACACATACAGGCATTCTAATGTAATATAAGTGATGGGGGTTCTCATGAGGTAACATAAAATTGTGTAATAATAATAATAATAATAATAATACATTCCTTGGAATGATGAAAGTTGAATTATTTCACAGTTCATGCTAATTTTTTTGGGCACCTTTGCATGGTCATTCTTTAGAGGAAAGTCACCTGTGTAACAGTAATGGGCAAATTTGTTCATACAGACGAAAAATGTTACACATAAAATAGAGATGTTTTCCCTTTGGACACCCAATTTCCTAACTTTTGCAAGATGCATTGAGCACTTCTTGAGGAACACAAGTACATAAAATTTAAGCAGAACAGGTGCTTTTAGTGGAACTTCAAATTATCAGTTGGCAGACACTTTATGTACAGCATTTATCAGTCTTCAGTTACTGTTCATATGGGCACAAAATCATTCTGTGACATACAATTAAAAAAATCAGACTTTGAAAGGATTATGCAGCATACATTTCTGAAAGACCAAAACTCTGTAATTGTTGGTGTATTTTATTTATTTAATGGTGCTTTCAGTAGCTCAGATTAACTCGTGTTGAATGGTAGGATGATAAGTGAATAGTGAAATGCAAAGGGTGTGGACAGAAGTGGGTTGTGGCCTAATTTTTTTGCACTGTGCTGACATTACGCTGCAGGGACTTGGAAAGAGTGTAAAAATCCCAGGCTATTCGGTCTCCAGGCTGAGATTTGATCCCAGGCCATTATATGAAGCAGGATAGCCAACTACTCAACAGTGGCCTTCAGTTTTTAGGTGTAAACTGTCACTGTACTTCCCATGTTTTTTAAGAAACTAGCATGCATAATTTATTTTATAATTTATATTGCTACAAAAATATAATATTGATCATTAAAAATTTTATCCGCAGAGCAGACTTGGAGACTAATTATGATTATCTACAGGGTTATGACAGTGGCAACTTCATGAGATCAGAGTGATGTTGGACAGTATGTGTTGTCTGAGATATATTTGTCACATATCTGTGAAGACTAATGCAGGGCACTGTTTCTAAATTTCATAAAAATGACAGGTACTGTACATTGTCATTCATTGTACCCATGCATTATATGGGGCATATCATAATTACAGCTTTCACAGAATGTTAAGGGCATGTAAATTTTTCCCAATTTTTTAAAATATAGATATATTCATGGTTGTTTACTGGGAAGTATAATGATGATGCTGATGTGCAGTATTCATTTTGAAAATAAGACATCCAAGTCGCAGAAACTACTTCAGTGACAGAATACAGATGATGTTGGTAGCCATTACTTTAATCCTGCGCACATTTCATCTAATCTTAACACATATAACACTGAGTTAATCAAGGAAGACATGACAGCATCTAAGGTGACACACCGAAATTAAGTGGTTGAAATATATTTTTTATTAATTTAAATTTGATATGAAGCTCGATTTATATCATTTCAGGCTTTCGTAAGAAATGGCAGATTCACGGATCATTTCCCCAAGACCAAATTTTCTTCAGAAAAACCAATATTTTATTAGGAGTATTGCACAGATTGTGATAATTCCAGATGTCACTATAACCCATGGTAAAGTTAAGTTCATCCTAGAACAGGCCATGAGGTATAGCTCTACTCTTTCTTTAACCTCAGCACTATACAGGGTGTCCCAGGAGGAATGTGCCAGACTTTGGGAGGGTGTTCCTTATGTTAAAGTATACCGATATAACCCAAAACACCTATATCCAAAGTTGAACGGTTACGGAGATAATGGCCAGA